>Ga0114971_10001542_pt1 | contig 15699 bp, 13 predicted proteins | sample M_140625_MF_Meta_FD_87320 | JGI IMG/M metagenome (GOLD analysis project Ga0114971, IMG submission 87320) | Freshwater microbial communities from Lake Montjoie, Canada to study carbon cycling - M_140625_MF_MetaG | ecosystem: Environmental > Aquatic > Freshwater > Lake | place: Lake Montjoie...
ATCTTGCATATAGATATAAATTTTTAAATTGCTCTAATCTTGCTTATAAAGCATTAAAATCCTACTACGACAATTCTCAATTAGCGCTGATATTTGATTCAATGATTCACGAATTTGCTGAATTAATTCGGTAGAATAACCATTTTTTATAATTTCAATATAACTTAACGATAATTTTTCAACGGAATCTTCTAGGTTCTCAACAAGATTTTCGATGATTTCAAATTGTTGACTTGAATTGATATTGGAATCTTCGGAAACGGCGTTCAAAAGCCTTTCGGCAAATTGATAATATTCAATAATTTCATTATATATTTTTTCTTTCTCTAGAGCAGACATTAACAAATTATGTTTATTAAAAATAAATAATTATAACTATTAACAAAATACTTTGATTTATAACTTATAAAATTTTTCTAAATGATAAATTTCTTTAAATAATTAATCAATTGAGATTTTTCACAATTAAAATTATTTTCCAACCAAAATTTTTTAGCAATATTTAAGACTTTGCCAATATTGCTTCCGTGAATATTTAAAGATAAAAGATCATTGCCATTTAATGGGAATTCAGGTAGATGAAAATTATTACAAAACTCTATAATCTCAAAGAAATTTTTAATTGGTAAATTATTTTTAATGACCAAGAAAATCATCGCTTCACTTACAATTTTTGGCTCATGATCGAGCATAATTTGCTTAAGTTTAAAAATAAGATTTTGATAATTATTTTTAGTATCATATCCATAAAGTGATAATTCATTTTGGATAGTATTGGCAATGCTTAAGAGATTATTAGTTTTATTTTTTTCATAATTAGTAGCGCAAATTTTATCTAAGAAATCTAAGTTAATTTTTTTTAAATCCTGAAAATTTTCGACAAAAATAATCACTATTTTCAATAATAAATCTGGTATAAAATTAATTTTATCTAGTATGTCAAATAATTTCTCTAACGCTTTATAATCTAGGTATGGCGATATTATCTCATTAATAATTTTCTCATCATTAAAAATTTTAAGAATTTTAATTAATTGCGAATAATTTTTACTAGCAAGCATCAATAAAAATTCTTTTCTAATTCGCTCTTTCGATAATTTGATCAGATAATTTTTATTATTTATACACGCCTCAAGACCATCGCGATCTAATTCCTTAGCATATTCACAACTAAAGCGAAAAAAACGCAAAATACGCAAATAATCTTCTGCGATTCTTTGATTAGCATTGCCGATAAAACAAATTCTTGAATTTTTTAGATCTTTTATGCCGTTAAAAAAATCATAAATTATGCCATTGGAGTCAAGATATAAAGCATTAGCGGTAAAATCACGTCTTGACGCATCGACAAAATAATCATCTACAAATTCTACATCACAATCTCTCCCCTTATGGTCAAGATCTTTACGTAATGTTGTAATTTCAAAGTTTTTTTGATTTACTACAGCAATAATTGTGCCGTATTTTATGGCAAGTGAAATTGCTTGGATATTATTTTTCTTGAGAATTTCAATTATTTCGCTTGGCAAAAGGGTAGTTGCAAAATCATAATCACTTACTTGTTTATTGATAATTAAGTTTCTCACCGCTCCACCAACCAAACGAACTCGATCATCAAAAATTTTAAAAATTATTTTGACTTCATCGCTAAGTAAATTAGTAAAATTTGATTTAATTTTTTTTAATTGCATTAATTAAAACATTTTAAGTTTTATTGTTTTAAATTATATTCAAATAACTTTTAAAAAAAGCTTGTTATCATTAACAGCTTTAATAAGCTGAACTTTATCCAAAACTAAAGTTGAATTTGCCTGTATTACCAAACCTTTAATTCCAACTTCTGCGCATTGAGCAATTGTTTTAAGACCAATTGTTGGAAGATCAGCCTTATCACTTTGATTTGACTTTTTTAACTTAATTAAAACGGCATTATTTTTGAAATCGCTTTTTAAAGTTTGGAATCTTGAAATCATTGCATCAGTTCCCTCCAATGCTTCAATGGCAATAATTTGCTTTTGCGCTACAATTAAAGCTTGTCCAACATCAAATTTTGAAAAATGTTTAATTGCTTTTATTCCAAGTTCAATATCTAAATTATTTTCATGAGTTGGAATGACCTGACTAATCAAGCCTTTAGAGGAAAATACACAATCAAGCAAATCATCGATTTTTAAAATTTTTAAACCTTCTTTTTCAAAAAATTTAATCACCGTCTTAAGAACTGCATCATCACCTAGAATTTTATTAGCGATTATTTTGGCGAGTAGAATTGCTCCTTTTTTATCAACTTTTAAAGCTGAAAAATTTGGCTTGGTAACTCCTCCAATAAAAACAATATTGCTAATATTTTGATTACGCAAAATTGTTAAAAATCTTTCAATTTCTCCATAGGCAATTATGGTTGGATTAAAACTAGAGTAGTCTTCTTCATATATTTCATTTTTTAATAAAAATAAAATAAAATGGCGATTTTTCTTTAAACAATCTTCAATAAGAATTTTTGGTAATTGTCCTCGACCAGCAAAAATAGCGATCGCTTGTAAATTATTATCCAGCATGATTTAGCGATGAACCTCCGTCAATTGAGATTATTTGACCCGTAATAAAATTATTTTTTATCAAAAATTCAAGGCTTTGAATTATATTTTCAACATCGCCAATTTTTTTTAAGGGAACAATTTTACTTTGAACTTCTAGCTCTTTTTGAGGAGATTTATTATTTATATTTCCCAAAATTTTTCCTGGAGCAATGCCATTAATTCTAACATTTGGAGCAATTTCTAAAGCAATCATTTTGGTAGCAGTTGCTAAAAATTTTTTAGTTAAAAGATAATAAAAATATTTAGTATCATGACGAGCAATATTTTTATCAAGCATATTAATAACCTGCGCATCCTTGACTTTATTTTTTAAAACTTGCTTAGCAAATTCTTTAATTAAAAAAATCGGCGATAGCAAGTGAATAGATAGATTATCTTGCCATTCATGGCAATCATCATTAGCAAGAAATTTTGAAGTATTAAAAATAGAAGCATTATTTATTAATAAATTCCAATTGCTAAAATTTGCAACCATAAAATCAAGCAATGCTTTGACTTCTTTATGTTTACGGAGATCAACTTTAAAAATCGATGTCTTTACTAGATATTTTTTCTCAATTAATTTGGATAATTTTTCAGCTTCATCTTTAGAATTATTATAAGTTATAACAACATCGTAATTTAATTCAGCCAATTTTATGGCAATTGCTCGGCCAAGACGCTTAGATCCACCCGTAATTAAAGCGGTATTATTTGCGCAATTTATTGAGGAAATATTTTTTTTTACAGATTTTTTTTTGAGTTTATTTACGCTCATGATGTTGACTAATTTTTTGATATAGAAAACGTAAAACCTCATCAACTCCAGCTCCTGTAGCTGTTGAAATTTTAAAAACATTTACAGGCTTTACTGAATTTTTAGCAATAAATTTTTCTAATGCCAATTTTTTTTTCTGAACAATTTTTGGATCAATTAAATCAATTTTATTTAAGGCAATAACTTCTTGTTTATCAATCAAATCAGCATTGTAGCTCAATAATTCATGACGAATTGTCGCATAACTTTCTACAATATCAGGCAATGAACAATCAATCAAATGCAATAATACACCGCATCTTTCAACATGTTTTAAAAATCTATCGCCCAAGCCTTTTCCTTGACTTGCATCGGCAATTAATCCAGGAATATCAGCTAATACAAATTCATGTTTATCAATGTAAACAACGCCAAGTTGCGGTTTAAGTGTTGTAAATGGATAATCAGCAATTTTGGGTTTAGCGCGAGTTGTGCAAGCTAAAAATGTTGATTTTCCGGCATTAGGTAAACCAAGCAATCCAGCGTCGGAAAGTAATTTTAGTTGTAATTGTACATAAATTTTTTCTCCATCTTCACCTTTCTGGGCAAATGTTGGTGCACGATTCGTTGAAGTTTTAAAATTACTATTACCTAATCCACCTCTTCCACCCTTTGCGATAATAAATTCTTCACCATCTTGAGTGAAATCGAAAAGCAATTGCGAACTTTCTTCTTCAAAAATTTGCGTATAAATTGGCACTAACAAAATAAGATCTTGTCCTGATATTCCTGATTGATTTCGACCTCGACCATTATCACCACTTTTCGCAGTAAAATGTTGTTTAAAACGAAAATCAATTAAGGTATTTAAATTTTTTGTACATTTGAAAACAATGTTTCCACCCCTTCCACCATCTCCACCGTCAGGTCCACCGCGGGGAATAAATTTTTCACGACGAAAACTGGAAGCACCATTTCCACCATCACCTGCTTTCAGCTGGATTTTTACTTCATCGATAAATTGCATGTTAAGAAAATATTTTTTTACTATTTGTTATTATGAAATATTATATTTTGTTTTAATAAATAATATTTGTTTTAATTTATTTATAAGTTTTTATAAATTAGTTAGAATTGATTGCTCACCTCTTTCTTCAACCTTTCCGCCAGCTTCTTTAGCGATGAGAAGAAATGATTTTAAATTAGGTGATAAATTGTGATTTAAAACAACTTGATCCAATCTTGCAGCTGCAAAATATGCAATTGCAAGAGTATTACAACCATAATTATAGGGAATAATTTTTTGCGATTGCATAAAATTTATACAATTACTGGCAATAATTTGTTGAGTTTGGTTACGCCTAGAAACTCGTAATCTGCGACTATTAAGGTAAGCTCCAAATCCCTTCTCGCAGTAGTATAATTCACCCCCAATAATTTTATTAATTGCCATGGCAATTGTTTCATATTTTTTATCGGCAGTTATGTGCTGCAAAGCAACTGCGATTGTAAAATCAGGATGAGCTCTTGAAAAATTTTCAACACCATCGAGAATGGTAACTTGAAAACAATATTCATTATTTTCTTTTCGAATTATTTTTGGCAAATCCGTAAAAATAATATCATAATCAACGCGAAATTTTGTAAATTCGTCAATTAAAATTTGTCTAACTCTGTTAATAGTTAGACTTGCAAATTTATTAGCTGAAAGCGGATTTGCTTGTAAATTTTCAAGCTCAACAAAATCACGTGCAACATGATTTGAAGCCTTTTCAATAGCTTTAATGATGATGTTAAGATTGGCACTATATCGCATTTTTAATAAGTTCGCTGTTGAGGAATTAAATTCAATTCAGTAATTAAGGAGCTATTTTTAACTGGCTTTAAAAAATATTCCATCTTTATTTGCTCAAGATCGATAATTTTTACCATACTATGCGCTAAAAAATTTTGATCATCGCGTTTTTTAAAATCATCTCTATAGTGAGCACCCCTACTCTCTGTTCGGTTAATCGCACTATAATAGACTGCCAATGAGTTTAAAATTAAATTCTCCATTTCCAAATAATTAATTAATTCTTCGTTGAAGATTAATTGCTGATTTTTTATTTTTATTTTACGCAATTTTTGATAAATCTCCTTGGTTTCTTGCAATCCAAACTCAAGATTTTTTTGATTGCGAAATACCCCTAAACATTTTTCATTATTTTCTAATAATTGATTTTTTAAAATGCAGATGGAAATTTCTTGATGATCATTTTCTTGATAATTCTCAAAAATTTTAGCAAGTTTTTGAATTTTGTTTTCAGCAATTTTTATTGCTATTTTATCATGATTTTGATAATGATTCTGTTGACTCGATAGATTTTGTAGATTTTTACTTTGATGAATTTTTAAAGCAATTTTTTCTCCAGAAATTTTTCCAAACACAATTAAATCAAGTAATGAATTACATCCTAATCGATTAGCTCCATGAACTGATAAACAAGCAACCTCGCCTACCGCAAATAATCCTTCGATTACTTCGCAATCAATATTACATGGCACTCCTCCCATCACATAATGAGCGGATGGTGCAATGGCAATTAGATCTTTAGCTGGGTCTTTGCGAACAAAATTTTTAACCATTTCAATAACATTGGGAAGTTTATTTTTTAGCGTTTCTTGATCGATATGACGCATGTCCAAATAAACGAAGTCTTGATCTTGCTTGCCATTATCTTGAGAATTTTTATTTAAAATAATTTCAGTTGCAATTGCTTGCGAAATAACATCGCGAGAAGCTAGTTCCATCATATTTGGCGCATATTTTTTCATGAATCTTTCGCCTTTGATATTTAGCAAATAAGCTCCTTCTGAACGAACCGCTTCGGTAATTAAAAAACCACTACCCCAAATTCCCGTAGGATGAAATTGAACAAATTCCATATCTTGCAAAGGTAATCCCTCTTTAAAAACTAATGCTGAACCATCACCAGTGCAGATTGATGACGAGGTAGTATTGCGATAAATTTGACTATATCCTCCCGTCGCTAAAACAGTTTGCTGACTGATAAAAACTACCAGCTCACCATTAACAATATCAAGCGCAAGACAACCGTAAATTTTTTGATTTTCACACAATAGATCAATAACAAAAAATTCGTTAAAAAAATTTATACCCCTTTTTAAAGCTTGCTGTTCTAAGGTATGGGCTATGGTATGTCCAGTTTTATCTTTAGAATAACAAGCGCGTTTTGCTAAATTTGATTGACCGTAATTTAAAGTTTGACCACCATAAGCGCGTTGGGCGATTTTTCCATTTTCATCGCGCGAGAAAACTACGCCAAATTTTTCGAGTTCAATTATTGCTTCATTGGCTAATCGACATAAAATTTCAACCGCATCTACATCGGCGAGATAATCACCTCCTTTCAAAGTGTCATAGGCGTGAAATTTCCAATCATCTTCGTTTGAATTGCCAAGGCTGGCATTAATTCCGCCCTTGGCTGAGACCGTATGGCTGTAAGTTGGTAAAACTTTACTAATAATTGCAATATCATTTAATCCACTATCATGCGCTGAAATTGCTGACATTAATCCAGCTCCTCCTGAGCCAATAATTATGGCTTGAAATTTTTTTATTGTAAAATTTTTTTGCATTCTTAAAAATCTAACTTCTTTTAAATTTAATTATTGATTTTTTGATAAAAATAATACTTTGCGCCTACAACGAAGAGCAAAATCTTCGAAAATTATTAACTGATTTAACTCAGCAATTAAAATTATTGCAACGAGAATTTGAAATTATTTTTTGCCTTGATGGTTCAAGCGATAATTCCGAAGCAGTAATCGCTGAATTTAGTAAGAATAATAAAATTACAATTCTTGCCAAAGAAAATACTCGCGGACTTGGCCTTGCTTATAAAAAAATTTTTTTATATGTCTTGAAAAATTTGAATGACGAAGATTTAATTATCTCGCTTGACGCTGATAACACTCATAATCCGATACAAATTCAAGAAATGGTAAATCAGTTTCAAGAAAAATCTTTGGATTTTTTAGTTGCTTCACGCTTCTTTGAAAAAAGCTTAATTTCATCCTTTCCCTTTCATCGCAAACTTATCAGCAAATCAACTTCTTTGATTCTGCAAATGTTATTTGGTGCAAAAAATATTAATCAAAAAAATATCCTTGATTACACTAGCGGATATAGAATATATAAAGGCAAAACCCTTCACAAAATTTACGAAAAATATCAAGATAATTTTATAACCGAACCAGAATTTACCTACACCTGCGAGTTATTGATTAAAATTTCTAAACTCTCAATGCGTCTTGACGAAGTTTCAATCTTATATGATTATCATAAAAAAATTGGTGCAAGTAAAATGCGTATATTACAAAATTCATATCGATTATTTTTAATGATTTTTAATTTAAAATTTCGAAAATAAATTTTTTTAAATTTGTACTTTTCCAAAAGTTTTAATTAATTTTTTTTAAAATTAACTATAATTATCTTTTAAAATATTTTTTATGTTTTAAAACTTGTTTTCATTATCAAAATATTTTTGAAAATTTTGTTTTTTAACACTCAATTTTTTAACGAATGCAAGAAAAGAGAAGAGTTGTGGTAACTGGCATTGGAGCCGTTACCCCCCTATCACCCGACGCTGAAGGCACCTGGAAAAGACTAATCAATGGCGAGTCCGGAGTTAGTCTAATTTCAATTTTTGATCCAATTGATTCACCTTGTAAAATAGCAGGTGAAATCAAGCATGGCGAAGGAAAATATACTTTAAATATCGATAAATATATCGATATTAAAGATCAACGTAAGATGGATCGCTTTATTCATTTTGCTATGTGCGCAGCCGATCAAGCAATTGTAGATTCTGGATGGATTGCTGATAGCGAAGAACAAAAATATCGCACAGGGGTAATGATTGCATCTGGAATTGGTGGACTTCCTTCTATCGAAAAAACCGTGATCAACATGGAAGAAAAAGGTATTAAAAAAATCACTCCATTTTTCATTCCACAAAGCTTGATCAATTTAGCTTCGGGTCAAATTTCTATCAAATATGGTTTTATGGGACCCAATCATGCAATCGTAACAGCATGCGCTTCTGGAACTCATGCGATTGGCGATTCTGCACGAATGATTGAGTATGGCGATGTTGATGTTATGATCGCGGGGGGAGCTGAATCGGCAATTTGTAAATCAGGAATCGGAGGATTCGTTGCTCTTCGCGCTCTTTCAACAAATTTTAATGATAATCCAACTGCCGCATCAAGACCTTGGGATAAGCAACGCGATGGCTTTGTTATGGGCGAAGGGGCTGGCGTTGTAGTGCTCGAAGAATTAGAGCATGCCAAAAAAAGAGGTGCAAAAATTTATGCTGAAGTTATTGGTTACGGAATGTCAGGAGATGCTTACCACATTACCGCACCTGAATCAACAGGCAGAGGATCAACATATGCGATGAATCTAGCACTAAAACATGCGAAGGTTAATTATGATCAAATTGATTATATTAATGCTCACGGAACATCAACTCCTCTTGGTGACGAAATTGAAATTAATTCAATAAAAAAAGTCTTTAAAGATCACTCTTATAAATTGATGATGTCATCAACAAAATCAGCGACAGGACATTTGCTTGGTGCAGCCGGAGCAGTTGAGGCAATTTTTTCTATTTTGGCGATGCGCGATAATATCGCTCCACCAACTTTAAATTTAGACGATCCTTCTGAAGGATGTGATATTGATCTAGTTGCTAAAAATGCCAAATCGCGCAAGATTGATGTAATAATGTCAAATTCTTTTGGATTTGGTGGAACCAATGCATGCCTTGTATTAAAACAATTTTAAAAATGACTGAAAAATTTCTTAAAGCTTGTGCAACAATTTCCATCGCAGTCTTTTCTTATTTGGCGATAATTATTTTTATCATCATTTATTTCAACGCCCCAAATTCATATCATCACAAAGATAAACGTTTTATAATTGACAGCGGAATGACTTTACGACAAGTAGTCGAAAAACTTTACGATGAAAAAATTATTAAAAGTCCAACAACCTTTCTTTACATCTCGCAACTGATAAAGGGCATGGATCCGAAAGTTCATTACGGCGAATATTTTTTCGAGAAAAATATTTCTTACTACAAAATTCTTCATAAAATGACTCGCGGAAATGTCTTTTTTAGAAAGGTTACAATTGCCGAAGGTCTTAGTTCAATTTCGGCATTGCACGCAATTAATCGCTCAGCTGGATTAATTGGACAAATTCCTGAATCAATCAAAGAGGGTTCACTTCTGCCTGAAACTTATTTTTATTCTTACAATGATACCAAGGCAGGAATGATTAAAAGAATGCAAGAAGCAATGACTAAAGCAATTGATGAAATGTGGGAATTTCGTGATCAGTCAATTCCCGTTAAAACAAAAGAACAGGCAATTATTTTGGCATCGATTGTTGAAAAGGAAACTGGTCTTGATTCTGAACGCGATAAGGTTGCATCGGTATTTATTAATCGCTTAAATAAAGGCATGAAATTACAATCCGACCCAACGATTATTTATTCTTTCACGATGGGTGATAAAAAACTTGAACGCACAATCCGCATGAGTGATATTCAAAATAATTCTCCTTACAATACTTATCACGTATATGGATTACCTCCTGCTGCGATTTGTAACCCAGGCATTGCTTCACTTCGTGCAGTTCTTAATCCAATAAAAACTGATTATTTATTTTTTGTAGCAAGTGGCAAAGGTGATCATATTTTTTCAAGAACTTTGCAAGAACATAATTTCAGTGTTGCACGCTATCGAAGCTTAATTAAGGCTAAGCAAAGTGAAGAAGTATCAGGAGATCTTATTGATTCTCAAGAACAAGAAAATTAGTCAATTAAAAATATTTCATCCAAAAATCTTGAAATATTTATGGCAAGAGAAATATAATGACAAATTTAAAACATGATTTAAATGCTCTTCAAAATTTAACTGATTTACAAAATAGAGCATCTGATCCAAATAACAGCGCTTGGGTTTTTGCATCGGCAGGATCTGGAAAAACTAAAATTTTAACTGACCGAGTTTTAAGACTATTACTTGAGCATGTCAGTGCGAATAAAATTTTATGCCTAACTTTCACCAAGGCTGGTGCAGGAGAAATGCAAGAAAGAATCGATAGCGAACTTAGTAACTGGGTAATTATAACTCAGGAACAACTTATTAAAAAATTAGAGGATTTGTCAATAAATCCAACTTCAAAAATAATTCAAAAAGCTCGAACTCTTTTTGCCGAAAATCTTGACAATGAAAATAAAATCTCAATTCAAACAATCCATTCTTTTTGCCAAACAATTTTAAAAACTTTTCCTCTCGAAGCTAAAGTTCCATTAAATTTTGAATTAATACAAGAAACTCAAAGTAAATTTTTGCTACAAAAAGCTCGCCAAGAGGTTTTTAAAAATGCTCAAAATGATAAAAAATTACAAAAAATAATTGCCGAAATATTTCACCAAACCAATGAAGGAAATCTTGAAGAATTGATCAATTCACTTATTTCAAAAAAAAATATAATTGATGATTTACAAAATATTTTTGGCGATCTTAAAAGTTCATCGATCTATCTCAAAAAGCTTATTGGACTTGATGAGAATTTATCAAATGACGATGAAATTATTCATGAGTTTAGCAATAAAATTGATAAAGAAAATTTAAAAAAACTTTGCATTGATTTAGAATTTTCGGGAAAAAATAATCTAGAAATTAAATCTAAAATTGAAAAATTTTTACAAAATCCGCAAATACAAAATTTTAATATTTTTTGCTCAGCTTTTTTAACACAAAAACAAACTCCTCGAAAAATTAGCGGATATAGAATTATTACCAAAAAAACTAATGATTCTGCACAAGAAAAACTTCAACTTAGCGATATTTATGAAGATTTATCCAATGCCACAATAGAATTAATTAACAAATATCAAGAGAAATTATATTCAATTAAGGTTTATAATAATACTTATAATTTGTTATACTTTGTTGATAATATAATAAATGTTTATAATAAGTTAAAATTAAATAACTCATTACTTGATTATCATGATTTAATTATAAAAACCGCTTCCTTGCTTGAAAATCCTGATTACAAAGATTGGATAAAACTAAAAATGGATGGAAGTTTTGATCATATTTTGATTGACGAATCACAAGATACAAATATTCAACAATGGCAAATTATAATTGCATTATGTGAGGATTTTTTTTCAGGATATAGTAAATCTACTTCAACGAGGAGTATTTTTATTGTTGGCGATGAAAAGCAATCGATCTATTCATTTCAAGGATCGCAACCAGATATAAGTAGCAAAATTTATAATTATTTTTCCAATAAATTAGGAGATAAATTAAAAAAAATTGAATTAAATAATTCATTTCGCTCAACAAAAAATATCCTTGATTTTGTTGATAAAATTTTTTGCCAAGAGCAATATGGTAAGGCAATTTGCAAAATAGGTGAATATAAAAAACATTATCCAATACGCTTAGGACATAGTCATATTGAATTTTGGGAAAATATAAATCATAAAAATATTTGCACAGATACTTTACAGAAACTAAAAAATAATTTTAATAATCATAAAAATTTTACAGAAGATAATTCTAACTTAAATAATGAAGATGATCTTCAAAATCTAGAATATGAATTTCAAGATGCTCTTATTTTGGCAGAAATTATTGCTAAAAAAATTAATCATTGGGTAAAAAATAAGAGATTAATTTCTGGCAAAAATATCGCGATTAATTTTGGCGATATAATGATTCTTCTTCGTAAACGCGTTACCATATTTCCGCCACTTCTTAGCCAAGCACTTAATCGTTATAATATTCCATTTTCTTCAACTCAAAATATTAATTTTAAAGATAGTTTAATTATCCAAGATCTACTAAGCGTTGCTAGATTTTGCTGTTTAAAAGAAGATGATTTTAACTTGATTCATCTTCTTAAATCACCTTTTTTTAATTTCAATGAACAACAAATTCTATCAATTTGTCAAATTAAAAATCAGCAAAATATTTCTGTATTTGAGGGTTTAAAAAATAATAATATTTACGAACATCTTAAGACAATTATTAATTTTTCTAAAAAATTAACCGTTTATGAATTTTATTATTTTTTAATTAATCAACAAAATTTTCGCGAAAATTTTGTAAGTCGATTTGGCATGAGTTCCCTGGAAATACTTGATAAATTCCTTTTAAAGCTTACAGATTTTTCAAAAAATACCACTCTTGATTTGCAATTATTTTTGGAATTAGTTGAAAAAATTGATCCACAAATTAAATTAGATTCATTTGCTAAGAATTCTGTAAAAATTACCACAATACATTCTGCTAAAGGCTTGGAATCGCCAATTGTAATCATTCCAGATTGCAATATTAATCCATATGGCAAGGATAATAATATTTTATGGAGCGATGAAGATGAAATTTCTTTTCCAATTTGGTGTAAAAATCTTACAAATAATTTCCATGAATTACTTCATAAGATTAAGGATCGTGAAAAATCATTAAGCTATGAAGAGAATTTACGTTTACTTTATGTTGCCCTTACTCGTGCAAGGGATGAAATTTATCTTGCCAGTTATGGTAATAGGAATTTTGAAGAATCATGGTACGAGATATTTTGTAAACTTGCTGATGATCAATTTAAGCAAATTAAAATTGATGAGCTTATCAAATTTCTTAATTCTGAAGATCAAAAATTTATTAAGAAAAAATATGATCAAAATCAGTTCCAATCTATTGAATCATTATCTTTAAAAGATATTAAAAACCACAGTTTTGATAAAATTTTTTTTACATCTGACTTAAATAATTCAATTGATAAAAATTTAGAATTCAGCTCTAATTCTAGCAAAATCAAGGGTATATTGATACATAAAATATTAGAAATTATCGGCAATAATTATCAAAGACCATTGTTAGTTCTTAATCAATATTGTGTAAAATTAATTGAAAATACTAGTTTTTTAGATCTTAAAACAAAAAATCAAATTAGCGAAATGATCGCTATTTTCTTAAAATCACAACATTTTAAAGATATTTTTAATGGAGAGGTGAAATGTGAAATTGAAATTAATTTTAAAAATTTTTTTGCAAGAATTGATTTATTAGTTTTTAAAGAAGATGAAATTCTTATTATTGACTATAAATCTGACAAAACAATCCCAGAGCTGATTCCAATACCTTATCAAGAACAATTAAAAAAATATTTTTTTATCGTTCAAAACCTTTATCGTAACAAAAAAATCCGTTGCGCAATTTTATGGATTAACGATCTTAAACTGCAATTTTGCGATATGGACCTAACTAATTGACCTAAGTTCAGAGCTTTGATCTAGCCTAGCTCCTGAAGCACTTTGGGTTTCAATAGTTGGTTTATCTATTAAAGAATTAAGAGAAAATTCTTTTTTAGATTTAAAATATCCATAAATTACCTCATTAACAACTTTAATCTCGCTACTATCCATCATAAAATCGGGATTTTTAACGATTAATTTAATAGTATCTTGCACAATTTTTATACTCGTTTCCTCAGCTAAATTTTTTATCGGCAGATGCGACAAGCTTTTAGAGACTAAAAACAGATCCCTGATTTTTTTTAAAATTGAATTATCACTAAGTTTATCCATAACATTATTTACAACCTCAAGATTTCGATTTGATATAACAAATCCATCAGCAGAAGATAATGGCTGAGTTTTTTTAAATTGATCAATTAAAGCATCTTTAATTTCGCTAAAAAATTTTCGCTGTTCGGGGTTATATTCATTATTTCTATCGATCAATGTTCTAATTGAATTATTTAAATGAGGGTCAATATTTACATCTTCATGATAAAATTCATTATCAATAGGATCATCTATTTGATCTGCAGAATATTCACTTGGTTTATAATTGAGTTTGAGAATTGTTCTGTTATTTTCCAAGTGCAAAATAAATGATGCCGCACCAATATCAGTAATACCAATATCGTTAATACCTAAACTTTGAAGAGTTGTGTTTTCACCAATTGCTTTAGCAATTAATTCCATACCCTCGTCACCAATATACCTTGAGCCACCCAAATCAATTTCTTTAATCACCTTATTTGAAATAATTAAGTTCGCAATAACTTGCGCGACAGTAGGATTTATATAATTAGCACTAAGATCTATTGATTTTATTGCCTTACTTTCCTTGACTGCATTTATAATATCAATAAAATTTTGCATTGATGCATCATAATTATAAGCCAAATTTATCGAAGTTAAGTGATTATTTCTGGCAATTGCCAAAAATAAATCCTGATTACCATATTTAACCAACTTAGATTCTAGATCAAGTTTTGTATAGTCTGGATTATCCCTGAAAATTTCATGAATTATATTCTCCATATCATCAGGATTTTCAGAGGTATTATCTTGATCTATTAATTGGTTATTTATCATATTTAATAATATTTTTTTTTATAAATGATTTTATATAAATATGAGAAATTGATTATCTTTAACTTAGTTGATTTACAAATATTAAAATCTTTGTTTTTTATAGATAATTATTAAATATTGTCAACTATTATTTATATTAGTTATTTTCTGGTAAATTAAAATATACTAATCCACCTACAATATCGACACTTGGGAAAAAATCATTAGTAAAAGCAAATGAATCAATCTCTTCATGGCCTTGGGGAATTGATTTTTTTTCAAAAGTAATTTCTAAAATTGGCGTTGCACCATGATGTAAAACATTACTAACCTTTCCAATATTTCGATCAAGATTATCAAGGACTTTCAGGCCAATTAAATCAACAATATAAAATTCATTTTTTTTAGTTTTTACAAATTCATTACGATTGGTAAAAATTTGTAAATTGCGTAATTTTTCTGCAGAATTGCGATCACTTATATTTTCAATCCTTGCAATCACTTGCGCATCACCTAAGGAATTATAGGAAGCTAAATTTTTTTTGCTGATAATTTTTAATTTAATTACTTGATCTTGCTCATCGAATAATTGATATTTTTCAAAATTAGCAATGTCATTTGAAAAAATAGTTATATTAACATCGCCTTTAATACCATGAGCACTATTGATTTTAGCAATAAGAATTTTTTTGGTCATAAGTTAATTTATCTGATATAGATTAAGCATTTCTTCATAGGATGGACGTTTTCTGATCACCCTAAACTCCTTACCATCAATTAAAATTTCTGGAACTAATTTGCGAAAATTATATTCACTAGACATTGATGATCCATATGCTCCAGCACTACAAAAAACAAATAAATCATCGACTTTAGGTTCAACCAAAAATCGCTG
>Ga0114971_10001543_pt1 | contig 15692 bp, 3 predicted proteins | sample M_140625_MF_Meta_FD_87320 | JGI IMG/M metagenome (GOLD analysis project Ga0114971, IMG submission 87320) | Freshwater microbial communities from Lake Montjoie, Canada to study carbon cycling - M_140625_MF_MetaG | ecosystem: Environmental > Aquatic > Freshwater > Lake | place: Lake Montjoie...
CATTTCCTGCTGATAATCCAGTAAAGGTTGCACTTGTAAGTGTTTGCGATGAAGGTGTTCTTGAAGTGCCATTAAATGTATATGTATTAGCTGTAGAACTTAGGGCACCTGTCCAATTGATTGTAAATCCATTTATTGTTGTAGAAGATTGAGATGTAATCGTAGGTGTTCCAGTATAATCAGCATTAACCTGTGTAGTAGTTAAGGCAGAATTATAAATACGCAGTTCACCAAGCGTACCTCTAACAAAACCGAGTGTTCCATAACCTGGACTGTGACCAACATAATAACTATTACTTGAAGTAACAACCGATTGATAAATCGTCACAGTTCCAATTGATGCACCATTAATAAGTGTTGTTAAACTGTTTGTGCTTGCATTCCATATTGCAGCAATATGTGTCCAAGTTCCACTGGTTAATGTGAATTGTGTTCCAACGCGGTATGCTGTACTATCGTGGAATCCAGCACGATAATAGCCAGCAGCTCCACCTACAGCTCCAATGAATGCATTAATCCTCCCTGATAGATTATATTGTGTAACAATACAACCTTCACTACCAAGATCCGCCGAATTTTTCTTATACCATACTTCAATTGTCCAAGCATCTCCTAAACCAGGTGAACTAAATGAAAGTGAATCTGCGTCGCCTGTAGTTGTACCAGTTAAGAGTGCACCATTTGATACGCCTGAAGGAGTACCTGTAAGAACATTCATCGGCTTATCACCAATCTCATCAAGCCAAGGTAAGCTAAAATTAATACCTTTCCATAATACATTGGGCGTGGTCATAAATGACGCCTACTGTTATTACGATAGAAAGTAAAATAAAATCAAGAAACGCATATTCATTCAAAAAGCTGAAAGCCCTTTTGAATGAATATTTTATATAAATCACTTTTTCACACTGAGGAATTATAGAGGAAACTGAACTTCGCAGAAGACCCCTGTCCATCCTGGAATCCAGCCGTACTCCCTGCTAGAGTCGTTACTGTTCCATCGGGAGCTATCTTGCGGATTAGGCCATTGATTGCATCGACCACGTAAGTATTACCAATGTGGTCCATTGTAAGACCCGTCGGACCAAAGAAACGTGCATTTGTATGAGGTCCATCCGCTCTTCCAGATGCCTGCTTTACATCTCCAGCATAGGTCGTAATAAAGCCATTAGGCTGGATGAGTCGGATACTATTATTCATTGTATCCGCCACGAAGATATTTCCAGATGAGTCCTCTATCAAACCCGAGGGGCACGAGAAGGTTGCCGTCTCTGTGGTACCATCTGCAAAATTGGATTCTGGGAATATTCCAGCAAACCTGCTCGTTGTATAATATACTTCTGATATGGTTTCCGTTCTCAAGGATGTAGACTCTTGTACGTTATATTCAGCCTTTCTGACCTTCGAATTGTATTCACTGAAGGTGTAAATCTTCTTTGACCGTGATACAAGAATAAAATCCACGATGCTACTCTCCAAGGAATCCATTGAATCAACGACTGTAGTTCCTAAGACGTGGAAGCCCCCTAAGAATTCCGTCAATGTTGTTCTGATAAAGGAACTATTGGATATTACAATATAATTCGTTTTTTGATTAAGAGTCGAGCGAACCTGGTCAGCAAGTGAGGAAACCTGCAAGCGATTCAATGAGCAATCCTTTAAATACATATTCAATACACTGTAGTCATCCGTGTAGGAAGGAGGTACCACAGAATTGATTAAATCCCTTTTTAATCTGTCATTGACCATTGAATACATTGTCGGCACGAATTGTATGAGCTTATTGAATTCTAGCATTGCTAAGGAATCTATTTCATTTCTATGAACTGCCGCATCTGTGGTTACAAGCAGAATAGGATCTATAGAATCCTTGAATGCAATTAAATCATCCATTAACACCTTTGTATCAGAGTTATTGTAATATACCTTGGGTTGACTCTCTGGCGGCAATCTGTAATTATCTACAATGAGATAATTCATTAGTGCGGTATTCTCAAGATTCACTCGCACGACAAGCCGATTCTTCAAGGCGAAATTCAGCACATAGAGAAGACCACGCACGAATTCACCAAAGGAGAAGGGATACTTATTGGTATAGACATAGACAATGGTCTTCTTGCCTAGAGTTAATGGGCTAGAACCAATACTGAATGCAAGAGGCGAAGATTGAATCTGGTATGTTCCAGTCACCGCTGTGACAGTCATACTGTAGTTCTTACTCGCTTCAACATTTAGGATTGCATACTGATTTGTAAGACCCTTATCGAGTGAAGGCGTTACAATGACCCCATTCAATCTATATATATATGATCTAGCACCGACCGCTTCTGTCCACGAAATACGAATCGTATCAATCGATGCAATATAGTAGGTCAAATTGAGAGGCTGAGTTGGAGGAAGTGTCACAGAAACAGGATATGACGGATTTGACCCACTTGAAACAGTGGCTAATACTACTACCACATAGGATGAACCAGGTTTGAGATTTGTAAAGACCGCGTAATTACCTACCATTCCTATATCAGATGACGGTACACTATAGATATCATTTAACGTATAGAGATAACTCGTTGCACCAGTTACTCCTGACCAGCTTACCTTAAAGCTAGTCTCACTAATATTTGTAATCTGTAAAGATGTCGCCTTGGTTGGAAGAAGTAAAATAGATGTCGTTAAGGATGCAGCTGAACCATTGGCATTGATTGCTGTAACTTTCACTGTGTAGGTCGTTGCAGGAGTTAGACCTGTAAACATAATAAGCTTTTCTGTAAGACCATTATCTAGGGTCGGTATAGCATTATTAACACCATTCAAAGTATACATATAGGATGTAGCTCCAACACCACCCGTCCATCTCACTTCGAAACTCGTAGATGTGGTGCCTGGAAATTCTAGAACTCCAGGGTTTGATGCAGCAAGGGTTATATTGACGGCTTGAGAATTAATAAGATAGGCATTTGTCATCGCCCCCACAACGACGGCAAAGGTTCCACCTGGGGTTAAGCCCGTGAAGGTTGCCGTCTTAGTTGTTAGACCATTATCTATAGATGCTACAGTTTCTATTCCATTTAATGTGTAGACATACTTCAAGGGGGTATCTCCTGCTGTCCAAGATAGAGTAAACCCTGTTTGTGTTATCGCTGTGACTTGCAGATTCAGGGGCTTGGTTGGCGGAATCGAAACTGGAATTACTTCAGATGGAACTACAGATAGACCTAGAATCGCCTGAACAACTAGAAAATAGGTTCTACCAGGGATTAGACCTGTGAAACTTATATTTTTAGCTGTAATACCATTATCCGTGGAAGGCGTTATAAATGCATCATTGATGCGATATTTATAACTTGTAGCTCCATATCCTCCAGACCAGCCAATTGTTATAGAGGTCGTTGTAATATTCGAGAAAGTAAAGGATATTGGTGGTGTCGGCGTAGTTGTAATAGCAAAGGCAGAGGAAGCTGTAGAACCTCCTTGATTTATGGATGTCACTATGAGAGAATAAGGAGTTACAGGCTGGAGACCTGAAAAGGTGGCTGAATTTAAAGTATATGAAGTAGGTACAGCAGCTATACCATTAAGAGTATAGGTAAAGTAGTCAGCACCCTGCGCACCTGACCATCTGACTGTAAATCCATAAGCATATACTGAAATCAATGTAAAAGATGATGCTGGAGAAGGTGAGGTAATAGCAGTAAAGCTTGGACCTATGACTGTATCTGCTGGATTTACAGAATTTACAGTAATCGTATAATATGTTCCACCTGTTAAACCTGTGAAAGTCGCTGATGTCAAAGTACTTGACGAAGCAAGTACTTCTAGACCACCTATTGTATAACTAAAGGATGTGGCCCCAGCGCCCCCTGACCAATTGATTGTAAAGGAGGTCGAACTAGTTAACGCTATATTTTGACTAATCGATGTTACTGCTGCAGGTGAACTAAATAAATTATATGGAGTTGGAGGATAGGTATAATGTACGTGTGTAATTGGTAAAGTAGCTTGCAACTGCCATTTCCAGGCTAAATAGCCTTCTATTACCTGACGATGATAGGACGAAATAACCTTATTATAAAAGATTAATTCTGCAACCTGTGATGAAGCAAACGAACTTGTAACACCATTGTATCCATTAATCTGTAAATTATGCATTGGATTTGCAGGAAGATTCGTAAAATTGGATAATAGAGAACCATTCGAACGCATATTTAAGATACCACTTGCGTCAGTGATACTAATTAAATCCCAGGTACTATTGGATACAGGGCCTTGATTCAGAACCGAAGGTTTCCCTGATAGACTCATCACTTGCTTATATCCACCAGAATATGGATAGTAATCATTGTAATCCGAACTACCAAAGACAACTCCATAAGGTGCAGATATCTGTCTTGAAACTGCAAAGAAGGCCTGATTTTTGGTCATATCATTATCTGTAGAATAGGATGGACTTATTAGAAGAGAATTCGTCACGGTAAAGGTCGCAACGGATAAGCCATTGAGTACAGATTTTGAAAGAGTTGGAAAGGTCTTTCCCATTTGAGAATTCGCTACAAGAGAGTATGATGTGCCTGCGCTATTGGGCCAAGCTGCAATCGTCGCTCCGCTTGCGTCTGTTAGACTAGACGCATCAAACCAGAGTTGTATATTTGAAAATGTACTAGGAGAAAATTGGGTATAGGTCGTTGAAAAATAGAAGGTCGCCGAATTCGTAGAACCAGCTGAATTCGTTGAAAGAATTACTAAGGCATAGGCGGTAGAAGCAGTTAGACCAGTAAAGGTCACTGGACTTGCGACGGCTGTGGCCGGCGTTGTAGGCAGACCATTCAAGGTGAAACTAAAGGAAGTCGCAGCACTACCTCCAGACCAGCTAATTTTGAAACTCGTATTTGTAACAGCGGTTTGAATAGGCGAGGTCGCTGGGGCAGGGCGCATTGTAACACTGAAAGAAGATGACGTTGAAGAATTAACAATATTTGTAGCAGTAATTGTAATTGAATAGATTTTACCCGCAGTTAATCCACTGACGATTGCATTCTTGCTTAGAACGCCATTGTTTATTATAGTTGGTGTAAGAAGATTACCACTTGAATCTCTAAGAGTATATGTATAAGATGTAGCAGCTCCGCCTCCTAACCAATTCACCTGGAACGTCGTATCAGTCACACTTGTAAAGGTGACTGACACTGGTGTAGATGGAGCAGTCAATCCAGTAAACGTAGATGAGGGATTTGTTAAGCCAATCGATGAAACGGAGGTTATGACAACTGAATAAACCATTCCTCCTGTCAAGCTAGTGAAGGTCGCTGATGTGGCTGTAAAGGAAGAAGCGGTTGTTATTATATTTCCACCGGTATCAGTGAGTAAGTATCTGTATGAGCTTGCTCCTGCCCCTGCGGTCCAGTTGATTGTGAAGGCTGTGCTAGAACCGGCTGTTTGAGAAAGCGAAGTGGGAGCTCCAGGAGGAATCGAAACCGTTGTTGTTAACGCATATGGATGTCCTACTGGTAGAGAGGCTTGTAGACCCCATTTCCACGCTAGATATCCCTCTATACCCTGTCTATCTTCTGTTGAAAGAGATGAATTGAAATAAAGCAGTTCAGCAACTTGGGCTGTACCCAGTTGATTGTTGCCATTGTATCCGTTAATCTGCAGATTACGCATTGGGTTTGAAGTGAGGTTTGTAAAATATGTTATGAGTAAGCCGTTGAAATACATATTCAGCAAGGAACTTGAATTACGTGTTATACTGACTAAATCCCACGAGGTATTGGAAACAGGTGGTACGTGGATTGAACCGAAAAGTATGTTAGTTACTTGGAAGCTTCCAGTATTGGATCCAGTGGCGATTGCAGCATATAAGGGAAGACCTACAGCTCTTGCAGTGCTTGCTCTAGTAGCTGTATTTCCAGTTGAATCTGTCATATACCAGGTAATATTCGTACCATCATACATAATTGTAAATATTGTAGAAGCAAGCGTGAAAGAATAACCAGGGCCAAATTGAGCTCCATTCATTATAACTTGAGCACCCCCACTATCTATAATAAATCCTTGTCTTGGATTCCAGGCAGTAGGGTTAAGGTTGTCGGTTAATCCACCGACTACAACCGTTGAATTACTTGTAACAGTAAATGACATATAGCACGGACCCGTATAAGAAGTACTTGAATATATTAAGGCCGACCATCCAGACACATTTGTACCAGTGATTGAGGTAGGTGATACTGCTGTAAAATTTACACTACTTGTTTTTAACCAACTGTTATTATTTTGATTTGTAGTTGTCCAAAGTGGCTGTATAAGAGTATTCGGTGAGCCTGATAGATTCATTGCTTGTTTGGTACCATTGTAATAGGGGTAATAATCGGTGTTATCAGAAGCACCGAAAACAGCTCCATTTGTTACACCTGTCTGTCTTGAAACGGCGAAGAAGGATTGTTCAGATGTCATTGAAGTCGTTGCAGTATACGATGGGCTTATTAGAAGAGAATTTGCAGTGGTAAATGTTGCAACGGCTAAGCTATTGAGTGCAGATTTTGCAAGAGTTGGAAACGTCTTTCCTGGACTTGCTACAAGCGAGTAGGTTGCCCCTGTAGTATTAGGCCAGCTTGCAATTGTAGCTCCGCTTGCGTCTGTTAACTTAGAGGCATCAAACCATAGCTGTTTTCCAGAAGTAAGATTTGCATTATAATCAGGTGACGATGATGAACCTGCTGAATTTTTAGCGGTTATAACTACATTGTATCTATTACCAGCCGATAACCCAGTGAAGGTCGCGGTTTTTAAAATACTTGAAGTATTCGTTGTTGTTATAATACCACTTGCATCTGTAACAGTATAGGTATAGGAAGTCGCTCCAGTGCCTCCTGACCAAGAGAGTTGGAAACCCGTTGAAATTTGATTTGTAACAGTTAAATACGATGGGATTGACGGAGCTGTTAAGGCAGAAAAGGTAGATGAGGGACTTGTTAAACCCGTTGAGCCTACTGAGCTTATAATCACTGCGTAAGCCATTCCAGGGGTTAATCCAGTGAAGGTGGCGGATATACTTGTATTAAACGTCGCAGTTGTTGTAAGATTACCACTTGTATCTGTGAGTGAGTAGCTATATGAGCTTGTTCCTGCCCCTGCGGTCCAGTTAATAGTGAACCCAGAGGATAACGTAGCAGTTTGAGAAATCGAGCTGGGGGCTCCAGGATATGTTGTAACACTATAGAAAGATGGGCTATTTGCAGTTTTATTTGTAGTAGAGTAAGGATGTGTGGCTGGTAGAGTTGCTTGTAGACCCCATTTCCAGGCTAGATATCCCTCTATACTTTGGCGTTGATAATCAGATAAATTTGTATTAAAGAAAATGATTTCGGCAATTTGAGAGTTTCCAAATTGATTTGAGTAACCATTTATATTCAGTTGCTGAATTGGATTTGAAACAACATTTGTATATCTAAATAGTGGTGTTCCATTCAAGTACATATTTAAAAATCTCGTTGCATTATTTCTTGTTATAGAAAATAAATCCCAGCTTGTATTGGATAAAATTGTTCCATTCAAAATATTTGGCTCACCACTCATATACATAACATCCTTGTATCCATCATTTGAATATGGATATATTTGATTATAATTAGCTGAATAAAATACTGCTTTGTTTGTACCACCTGTTTGCCTTGAAACCGCAAAGAATGACTGATTTGTAATAGATTTAGTCTCATATACTGGACTCAAGTTTATCGAGTTACTAGTTCCAAAGGTCGCCACAGACAATCCATTCAGAGCAGCTTTGCTAAGAGTTGGAAAGGTGTAGGAACCATTTTTTGAAAATGAATAGGGTGATCCTGGTACAGCATTTGGCCACGATGCAATATTTGCGCCACTTGCATCTGTTAGAGTAGAGGCATCAAACCAGTATTGTTTTCCAGTTAGAGCAAGTGGACTTGAATCTGGTGAGGATATTGAACCAATTGAATTTTTTGCAGTTATCACTACAGCATAGGTATTACCAGCGATTAAGCCAGTAAATGTTGCTGTTTGAAGAAGACTTGAAGTATTTGTTGTTGTTAAATTACCACTTGAATCTGTAAGAGTATAGGTATAGGATGTAGCTCCAATGCCACCTGACCAAGAAAGCTGAAAACTTGTTGAAGTTACATTTGTAAAGACAAGAGATGATGGTGCAGATGGAAGTGTCATTGCAGAGAATGTGGAAGATGCTGTAGTTAAACCAGTTGATCCTACTGAAGTTATAATGACTGAATAAGCTGTTCCAAATTGTAATCCAGTGAACGTTGCTGTTGTGGTTGTGGAAGAAGCTGGGGAACTTGTAAGATTTCCGCTTGGATCCGTAAGTGAATATGTATAGGAAGACGCCCCTGTACCTTGTATCCAATTGATTGTGAATTCTGTAGGTGAAGTACCTGTTTGATAAAGTGAGCTTGGAGCTGCAGGAGGTGTTGTAACCATAGAGCCAGATGGATTCGAGCCTAATGAATTATTAGAAGAGTAAGGATGTGTTGATGGTAGAGATGATTTGAATCCCCATTTCAAGGCTAGATAACCCTCAATTAACTGACGTGTTACGGTTAATAGTTCACCCTGGTAGACAAGCAGTTCGCAGTAGATACCACTAAAAGTATTATTGTATTGATAGTTCGCACCAATAATATTATAAGTTGTACCTGTATTCAGCGTAGCTGTCTTACTTGTAAAAGCTGTAGTTGTTGCGTTTCGTGTTATTGTTATTCCAGTACGACTTCTAGTTACGACGGCCATTGTTATTTGATTTGTTGATGTACTTGCTAAAGAAGTGGTGCTGTATGCACCAGGTGCATCATTTCTAAGTTCAATCGTATTATTATTTAAATATATTAAAATTAGATTTACAGTAGTATCATAACCCAGATTTACTAAACTCATAAAGTTCGTACGAGCCTGGGAATTGTATACAATGAAATATGTAAAATCGCTATCTCCATAAGGCAAGGTGCCATTCGGCAAATTTAGATAACTAGACCCTCCAAACTGAATACCAGTTGTTGTACCCTTGAAAGTTAAACCTGTACTTATTCCTCCAATCGTAGGTATCACTGCATTCACGGATTTATCCTTCCAGATTGTAAGAGTTGAATTTACAGCTGGAGCTGTACCTGTTACATTCGGATCTGCTCCGTCCAACCATAACTTAGTAGTTAAATCAGAAGGAGTATATGTGTATGATGTAGAACCTTGTGCATTAATAGCGATGACTGAAATGACATATGTAGTACCAGCTACTAATCCACTGAATAATGCATTCTTTGCAATTAAACCATTGTCTATAATAGTTACACCTAGCAAGGATGCAGAAGAACCATTGACAGTATAATTATAACTTGTCGCTCCAACACCCCCTGTCCACGATAATTGAAGGCCAGTTGAAGTCAAACTTGAAATAGATAGAGCTGTTATAGCAGTTGGCGCAGTATAAGATACAGTATTTGGATTCACGGAATAATAAGGATGTGTTGTAGGTAAATATGTATTCAATCCCCATTTCCAGGCTAAATATCCTTCTATACGCTGTATACTAAGAGGAGAAAGAAGTGACTGGTAATAGATGACTTCCCCTACATAACTCTGTATGAGTTCAGATGCACTCGTACTTTGTCCTATATAGACAGGTGCCGCACCAGCTGTGATGCTTTTTGTTTGAGTAAAACTACTGGATGTAGTACCCGTTGTAGTTACCTGCTGTATATACAGGTCGGTTCCATTTAACATTGTACATGTATACATAACGGGTGCTCCAGAAATGGCGGTTGCTCTGGTTGTATTGTCATTGTTGGTATGCCAACTTATGTTCATCGTGTTTGTAATTCTTCTTAGTTGTATATCACCATCGTGATTTGTAAAATGTCCCCATAATGTTCCCCAGCTTGATGACGTTGATTGAACCTTTCCAACCCAGAAGACTGTTACAGTTGCTGACTTTTGAAAGGTACTTGTACTACTCGATGTATTTAATGACGAGGAGTTCGTGAAATTTATGGCAGGTAACGAATTAATTTGGTTCGTTGCAAAGGTTGGAACTGTCTGTGTTCCAATTTGTCCCAAATTACGTCCATTTCCCGATTTATCAGCCCATACTGAAACACTTGCCGCATTTGCAGGAGCAACACCTGTATTAAGAGGGTCCGTCGCATCAACCCAAAATGCGGCAGAAGTAGCTAAATAAGGTGAAGGTTGCACTGAATAATATGGATGTCCAACTGGTAACTGGGTTTGTATGCCCCATTTCCAAGCTAAATATCCCTCTATAACTTGGCGTTCAGTGATACTAAGAGTTCTATTATAAAGAATCACTTCAGATATGTAACCATTCCAGAATTCATTTTGTGATGTACCACCATTCGTTGTTGAACCAATAATTAACTTTCCACCCGCATATAGACTTGCAGGGCTACTCGTTGATAAAGTATACGATGTACCATTAATATTGACCTGTGTCTGACCTGGTTGCCAGTAATCTGCATTTATATCAAATCGTGATGTAGATAATTGAAGCGTTGATGTATTACCATCCGTTGCCCCAGTTCCACCACTGAACCACCACCAATTACTAGATGATTGATATAAATTCAACATATTCGGTCGTTGGCCATTGTAGGAGTTTATACCAATCGCAGAATTGAATCCTGCACCAGAGGATGATCTTGCTACAATAAAGAAGGTTAATGGCGTGGTTGTACCAAACGACAACGGTGATAAAAGATTCGCACCTGAAAAATAGATAGAACCCAGACTATTTAGAATTGCTGGCTGATACTGAACTGTGCCTGTTAAGGCAGCGGCACTATTTGAGGAACCTGATTTATCTACCCAAGTGGAAACATTCGTTGCTGTAGATGGACTTACGCCTGTTCCTGCTGGGTCTGCAGCGTCAAGCCAGATTTGACACCCTGGAATATTTATCGGAACATAATTGAATGTATTGTAGGATGCATTGTAATCGGTGGTTACCTGAGCCTGTGTTATCGGATAATTATATACGCGGATTTCACCGATTTCACCTGTGACGAAGTTATTTGCATCCCAACGACGACCAATTGCATAAGATAATCCACTGTCAATACTTGGAATGCTATTGGCCACAGTTCCAATTAAAATACCATTGACATAGGTTTTAAAATTTGTACCATCCCAACTACATTGCATATTAATCCACTGGTTTTTGACTAAATTTACGGTTGTTGCATTGGCCCAAGGATTTGATTCAATAATATATGAAATCTTTGCAGTTAAAGTGTTTCCATTCGAATCATTTCCACCATAGCTAAATGTCATATAACGCTGGGGTGTTTTGAATAACTGTGTAAAAATAGAGGCATTAGAAGCCACATTATTTGTCGTATTTTTATACCAGACATTAAAAGACCAATACACGGGGCTATAAGGAGTTCCTAATACGATATTTGATATAAGCCAACTCGTTGAACCATTCAAGACTATACCGTTTCCTTGTACATTTTTACTTATTGTACCGGTTTCTAGGCTCGCATTGTTTCCCATACCAGATTCATCAAACCAGGATCCTGAACCACTGTAATTAATGGCTCTTAATAAGAGTGTAGGTGCATATAATACAGCTGGATTATATAGAGCACGAACCTGGGTTGGAGTTAAGACAGTGTTATAGACTGCGAAATTACTTATATAGCCCTTCAATCCACCATTGTTTTCAGAACATCCTAGTGTAATGAGTGATTGATTGGCTGGTAATGCTGAACCTCCTGTTGATGAACCGATTAATTGTCCATTCGCATATACACATCCTTGAAACATAACATTATTAAATGTATAAACAAGGTGTACCCATTTTCCAACGTAATCATATGTAACATTTATACCTGCTGCCTTAGTCATTTGTATATTACCTGAAGTGAAGTAGCAGTTCAGACTAGAACTATAATTACCGACTGGTTCACTTTGAATCGCAAAGCCATAATAATTATTTCCATTATCAATTACATATATCCAAAACGCAACCGATGTATAGTTTTGATTTGAATAAGATATAGTTATATTATTTTTATAAGGACTTACTATATTATCAAAATATGCACATTGTCTGCCAGCAATTGTTGTATATGTAACTGAACCATTCGTGGTTATAGTCTTATTGGCCGAACCTGTATCGGTTGCATTTGTATAAAGATTTAGGAGGGTTGTCGGTTGTGGAAGTGACATCCAGTCCTACTATTCATATGAATAGAAAGCAAATTTAATATTATGCCGTGAGAACCCTTTATCTCGGAAGCATTTCAAACCCAGGCATTGGGCTAATCTGTATCTTTGAATAAAAGAATCCAAAATGCTGAACGGATGCACAAAGAATTTTAGGGGCTACATCATACTCCTTTTTCACTGCGAGACTCTTTTCCGTGAAGACATAGATTTTCTTGGATTCCGCTAGTAAAACCAGGTTCACAATGATATCCTTTATTGTCCATGTAAGTGTTTCAGATCCTGGTGGATCATCTATGTCATTTGTATCTGTGATTGAACCAGGGAACAGATTCACTTCTAAAAGCTCAGATAAGCAGTTTTTAAGGCGTTTATCACTTGCAATTAAGAGTATATTCTTATCTAAATGAAGCGATGAACGTATCGTTTCTGCAAGTTTCACGGTGTCAAGATGATTCAGCTTGATTGCATCATTCATATCGACATAAATAACACTATAATCTGTATCTGCTGAACTTAAAGGAAGTGTTGGGCTGTGAATCTGCCCATCCGCGGCCCATCTGTGCGAATAGGCTAACAATTCTTGAATCGTCGGAGCTGTATGTGGCAAATGTATATTTAACAATTCTATATTAACTCGTAATCTAGCGTCATAATAGATTTCAGGAGTGAATTGAATGATTTTCTTGAATTCTATAATCGCATAATCACTTATCCGAACCGGATTCATTGTCCAATTTGTAGTTACAATAAAGGCACCAGAATCATTTTCTCTAAAGGTTTCTAAATCTGTATAGAGATTCTCAATATCAGATGGAGGATAGAAGCTAACCGGAAAAGGATTTGTATAATAATTATCTACGATTAAATACTGGGAAAAAGGTGCCCCTTGTATATTCACACGAACCACCATATCATTGTTTAAGCCATATTGTATGAGAGACAGAGTACCTCTTACAAAATCAATAAAATTATAAGGGGTTATATCAGTATATTGTTGTACAATTGTCTTTTTGAAGACCATTTGAATCTATTAAATAATAGATTTAGATTGCTGGGATTTTGAACTCACAGTTTCGGGGGATTTATCCCCCGAAGTTCTGCATTCAAAATCCCAGCAACCGCCGACTAACGGGCATTTTAAATGCCCGTTGGTCTAAACAGGGGTACATATACCACACAGATGCCTCGTGTCACCCTACTCTGGAATCAGTCTAACACCTTTGGTCTCAGCCAGGATGCAAGTCTCATTGAGGCCGCTCTCAAGGAAATTAGCAAGGATTACGAAATTGTTTGTTTTGACCCTCTTCAACCACCCAAGGCGTGTGATATTGTCATTCACCTGGAAGTTCCTCATCCCGTCTGGTTTGAGTGGGCCCCCGTGCAAATCTGGATGGTCAATCCAGAATGGTGCTTGAAGACCTGGGATGCCTATAAGGAGCGTTTTAGCCAGGTCTGGGTCAAGGAAGCCAGAATGGTCGCCGATTTCGGCTCGAAGGCCGTCCACGTACCCTGGGCAGTAAGAGGTCCCTTGAAGCCCATTTCCAAGGATTCTCTTGGTCTTAGACAGGCCCTGTGGGTGCTCGGAGGCTCACAAAATAAGCATCTTGCAGCGCGTGCCTTACTACCTTTGTGGCCTGGTGATTTCCCTTTGACGGTCACGACGACCTTAGAGGCTGCAGATTTACCGGGTACCTATCCTCCATCCGTCACTGTAAAGCGCGGATTTCTGCAGGCTGAGAAGTTAGAGGAGCTCAATCAGGGTGCGGCGACCCACATTGCCATTAGTGCAGCCGAGGGATTCGGATATACTGCTGCGCAAGCGGAGGCACGGGGTGCAGCTTTAATCGTCAATACTCTTCCTGTCTACCAGGAATACTATGGGGGCAAGGAGTATGTATCGTTTCTAAAGACCCCTGTTCAATTAACCAAGGAGCATTATGGATTTACTGCAGATTTCTCATCCGTTACTACGGAAGATATTAAGGTTGCCCTACAATCCATTCCATCGGGGGAAGCCCAGGTGGAATTTGCTGGCGACAGATTTGTAAGATTTACTGAGGCCGTCAGACGCTTTATTGGAAAGGCATTGAAAGGAGTCAAGCCTACAGTTGTAGTGCCCCCAGTACTAAATAGAGAGGATTGCCCTCCCATTTCAGTTTTAACGCTCACCTACAATCGCAGAAATTTCATTGACCTGGCTTTCATCAATATGCTAGTCACAGATTATCCACGCGATAAGATTCAGTGGGTCATCGTAGATGACAGTGACGACCCGACCAAGTCGGTCCTAGATAAGATTAAGGCCTTTGAGGACAGACAACCTGGGTGTGAGATTACCTACGTACCTCTAAGAAAGAAGCACAGTATCGGATATAAGCGTAATAAGGCTGCTCAGGCAGCGAAGCACGATATCTGTGTCAATATGGATGATGATGATGTTTATCCAGAGTCATCCTTCAGACGGCGGGTTGCCTGGCTTCTTTCTAATCCAGAGAAAAATGTAAATGTGGTTGGCTGCACAATGATTGCAATGTATGATCTTCAGCAGGGAATTAGTGCAGTCAATACGCCTCCTTGGGGCCTTACGCAGACCCAGCGTGTGAGTGAGGCTTCCTTCTGTTTCAAGAAGTCCTATGCCTTAGAGCATCCTTTCCCCGATATACAGAACTCAGAGGGAGAAGGATTCTTGACGAGTGCGGCCGCGGATGGTTCCTTTATTGAGATTCCTCCTCAGCAGATTCTAGTTGCCCTCAATCACGGAACGAATACTAGCACGCGCGTGATTGCAGGACGGGCCCAGACAGGTTGTTTCTGGGGCTGGGATAAGCAGTTCATCGTGTGGCTTCACGGTCTCGTAGGGGTACAAGTTGAAGATACCTAGATATCTAAAGATATATGATGTCTTCTTATGAGAATGGGCAAGAATAACAAGGGTTCTCAGAAGCCTAAGATTGTTGAAAAGGAAAAGGTTGAAATCCTTGTAAATCCGACGGTATCTATTGTCACCATTTCACAGTTCAAGCGTTCCAGCTGTCTACAGATTTTGAATGACCTCATTTCCGAGCAAACCTATCAAAATATCCTGGAGTGGGTCATCGTGGAAGGTTCCAGGGATGAGGAGGATGCCCAGAAAAATGCAGATTTCATTAAAACACTTAATACCAGAGTCCCCGTTGTCTATATTCCACGCACGGATACTGCGAAGCTTGGCGAACTCAGAAACCGCGGAAATACGGCCTGTAAGGGAGAGATTACCGTAGTAATGGATGATGACGATTATTATCCCGCCGAGCGCATTGCACACGCGGTAGATAAGCTCTGCAAATCCACAGCGGAAATCGCCGGTTGCTCAGCGATGTATATCTACGATTATTTCCTGGAATCCCTTTACAAGTTCAAGGAATTCGGGCCCTACCATTCCACGAACAACTGTATGGCCTGGAAAAAGTCATATCTGAAGAATAATAAGC
>Ga0114971_10001544_pt1 | contig 15683 bp, 8 predicted proteins | sample M_140625_MF_Meta_FD_87320 | JGI IMG/M metagenome (GOLD analysis project Ga0114971, IMG submission 87320) | Freshwater microbial communities from Lake Montjoie, Canada to study carbon cycling - M_140625_MF_MetaG | ecosystem: Environmental > Aquatic > Freshwater > Lake | place: Lake Montjoie...
AAGGTTTCAGAAGTAATTGAGGACGAACAAATAGTTATTGATAATCCGGTTAAAACTAAAAAGAAATCGTCAAAGGTTTCAGAAGTAATTGAGGACGAACAAATAGTTAATTTAAATTAAAAAATTAATTAAAAATCATGTTTTTATTTATATAATTATTTACTAGTATAAATAATTATATTAAGTATCTTATTTTATAATACTTTTTATTTAGATTTTTTTATTATTTAATAAAAAAATATTATGATTCTGAAATCATATTTATATCAGATGTATTAATACTAGATGGTGGTAAATCATTATTTTCATTAGAAATAGAACCACCAGATTGCGATTCATCATTATCATTATCGTCATCATTATCGTCATCATTATCGTCATCATTATCGTCATCATTATCGTCATCATTATCGTCATCATTATCGTCATCATTATCGTCATTATTATCGTCATTATTATCATCTTCATATATATAATTATTATCACTATTGCCTGATTCTGTTGTCGATTTATTGGAATCATTATTAACAGAATCGTCGTCATTAGAATCGTCGTCATCAGAATCGTCGTCATCAGAATCGTCGTCATCAGAATCGTCGTCACCAGAATCGTCATTATCGTCCATTGTGGTTTGATTTGCCGAACTAGTATTTACAACATGATTGTTTTGTTTTTTACCTGCTAGTTTACCTTTACCTGCTAGTTTACCTTTACCTGCTAGTTTATTTTTACCGACTAGTTTACCTTTAGTTTTACCTTGTGCACCCCCAGTAATTTTATTTTTGGCATTACCTTTAGTTTTACTTTTAATAGATTTCTCTGTTTCACCAACAGAAGAAATATAAGAAAATTCATAATCTTCTGAATCATTTTTACCCATATACTGAGATTTTTTGCTATTATCTTTATTATTATTAGTATTCTTCTTATTATTATTCTTCTTACTAGTATTCTTCTTACTAGTATTCTTCTTACTAGTATTCTTCTTACTAGTATTCTTCTTACTAGTATTCTTCTTACTAGTATTTTTCTTACTATTACTCTTACCTTTGTTTTTACTATTACTAGCACCCTTGTTATTATTTGTTTCTTTATACGATTCTGTTTGTGATGAACTTGATGTGGAAGATGTAGAACTATCATTGTCTAATTTCGCACCACCTGTTTGGTTATTTAAATTAATTGTTTTATTTTGATTTTTATTGAATACATAATTATACATTTCTGAACTAATAAATGGCGACGAATCAGATAATTCTTTAAAGTTTATATTTTTATTATCAATAGACGTTGTAGTATTTAATTCTGAATAATTATGTTCTGATTGATATTTAGTAGAAAACTGTTTATTAGATTCGTATGGTGTTTCTGATGAAATTAATAATCTTTCTAATAACATTTTAGAGTCTTTACTATTTACCCCTGCAATAGAATCTGAAAATTCGTCAGTGTTATTTTTATGCCAGCCAATAGAATCAGAATTTTGTTGTTTTTTATTTTCTGTTAGAGTACTACCAAATATATTTCCCATATATTTATATTTAGAAATAATTTTTATAATAATTAAAGTTTTTTTTCTAATAAATAATAACATGGAAATAAAAATAAATGAGTCTATTTTATTATCTGTAATAATAATTTTTATATATATATTATATTTAATAAAAAAAGATAGATTAACATTAGTAGAAGCAAATAATAATGTCAGTTTTATGGTATATGATGATATAAATAAAGTATCTTCTGCAAATTTACTAGCTATGTTAGTAGATAGAATGTACATGTTAAGAAATATTCTAATAAGTAATAAAAATAATTATAAAAATTATAAATCATATATTGAACTTCTTGAAAAAAATTTTCATAAAGACAGAACCTCTATTTATGAAAATGGACCAAATACAAATTTAACATCTTATTCTGTAAATAAAGGAGAAGAACTAGCATTTTGTTTGAAAAGTAAAAAAACGGGTAAGTTCCATGAAATTAATTTATTAATGTATGTTGCAATACATGAAATGGCACACATGGCTTGTCCTGAAATTGGACATGGTAATCTTTTTAAGGAGATTTTTAGATTTTTAACATTAGAAGCTATCAAATTAGAATTATATACTAAAACAGACTATCAAAATAATCCAGTTGAATATTGCGGTATGCAATTATCTTCTTCAATAGTTTAATTAAATTATTAAAAATAAATAATTTAATTAAAAATATTTTCCTCATGAGATATAATATGAAAAATCCAATAAAAATCATACACAAAATTAAAAATAATAATAAACGTATTCAATATAATATATATATATATATAGGAGAATTAATCGATGAAAGTCTTTTAACAATTTTAAAATATATTGAAGATAAAGATTTACTAACAACATTTACTATATTATCTATTAAAGAACTTAAACAATTAGAAACTTATTATGGGGAAAAATGGTATGAATTTTTTTTTACAAGTTATCATATTAATTTTCAAATTAATAATTTAAAGAATAATAACAGTATCAAAAAAACACTTGAATTAAAATTTGGTAAAGAATGGGTTATTAAATTTTTAAATGAACCTGTTATTAAAAAGGTTTCATATTCGTATGCATCATCTTATTATAATTATTTATTAATGAAAAACAAAATTAAAACATTAACAAGAAAAAATGAAATGGATTTTAGAACTTATCAAACTACTAAAATAACAGACTTTATAGATAATACTACAAAACAAGACATTGACCCTAAATTATTAGAACAATTGGGAGGAAATATACACAATTTAAATAATCAATCTGGAGGAAAAAATACAGTATCTTCTAAACAAAAAACTATGTTTATGGGTAAAAAATACAATTATAATTTAAATAATATATCAGATGACGATGAACTAATTGATGACGTAGATAAAGATATATTAGAAGATGATGTAGATATATCAGAAGATGATGTAGATATATCAGAAGATGATGTAGATAAAGATATACCAGATGATGATGATGTAGATAAAGATATATCAGAAGATGATTTAGACGAAGAAATAGAAGCTGATTTTGATTTAGATGAACTGACGAAAATGTATGCGTCGTATGATTTAGAATCAAATACACAAGCTAAAGAGACTGCAAAATTAATCAATGATGCAGTGAATGACAAAAAATGGGAGAAAACAACGGAAAAATTAACAAAAGCTTATGATGATTCACAAGATAATTTAAATTATGATTCTAAACTAGAAGAAATATATAAAAAGGTATATATAACATCTCAATATATTTTTATGGACGATACAATAAAAACAATTAGAAGTAAAATATCAGTATCAATACCAATGAATCCTAAATTTGATAAAAAAATGAAACTATTACCAGAAGCTCAATATTTTTGGTCCGAATATACTCATGAAGGAAAAATAGATCAAGTTATGTTAGGTCAAAAATACGTTCGTCGAAACGAGCTGCTTAAAATTGATATTATACCAAATGATAATCTTAAAGTTTATGAAAAATTACGAAATAATTTAGGATATTTAAGAGATTCTTTTGGTTATAAGATTAAAAGAGAAGATGATGAAACAAATGTTTTAGACTTTTATGAGAAATTTATTAATAACAATGAAATTTTTATGTTAGATATTTACAATGATTTTGGATTAAATTATAACCCAGAACCAGAAGATAAAAAAAATTTATATGAAGTTTATATTAATATATATTTCCCTGGTATAACTTACGAAAGAATGGAAAATATAATAGCTTTTTTAAATGGGAAAAATAATAAAGAAATACAGCATATAGATAACGTATTTGGATCTATTAGAAATGATATAAAATTAGAAACAGAAATTTATAAAAATGTAGAAAAAGCAAAAATGGAATTATCAGATTATGAAAAATATTTTTTTCAAAATCATATTATTCAATCAATTATACATGTAAATATTTACGACCCTAAAAATATAACAGGAACTACATCAGATACTAAAATTAATTCTTATAGAATTTTTGATAACTTTGTTGTAAATAAAGACTATCCGTTTATTCAATATCAAGCACATGATTCAAATATAACTTATAAACTTTATTCAAAAACAGAAAAAATAGACAATACAGATGTTATGTCTAAATGGTTTGAAAATACACCTTATGGAATTTCAGTTAAAATTAGATTATCAACATCTAGTAAAAATAATATTATTATTGATGATAAAATTATTTCAATTAATATTCATGAAACGGGTAGAATTGAATATAAAATTACATTTAAAGAAGCAGACGAAGCAACAATAGAAGATATTTATAAAACATATGATATTGTACGAGATCTTTTAAAAAAAATAAACAGTGAAAATAAAAAAATTAAATTTATATTACCTCCAGACGATAGATTTAAATTCGCGTTTATTAATACTATTCAAAAATTTACTATTCCTGAAAAATTTAAAATTAATCACAATGATTTATCTGAATTTGCAAGATTTTTTTTTCCGTACGTTTCTCTTGTTATCGAACCTAAAAAAAGAGAATCAAAAAAAGTAGAATTAAAAGATGCATTAAAAGAAGAAACTTCAAAATATGGAACTTATTTAAGATATAAGAGAATATCTAAATACGACAATAGAACTAAAATGCATTTAAGAATTTTATATTTCTCTAGAAATTACGAATTTAATGATAGAGAATTAATAGACGAAGTTGCTAAACAATTTAATATTACTATAGAAACAGCAGCTAAAGAATTAGATTTTGTAAGAGAAAAATACATTAAAGTTATTAAAAAATCTAAAAAACTATTAAAAAATTTTAAATCATTGCCAAGTTCTAAACCACCTGGTATAGATATTAGTATTCAAGGTCGTGATAGAGAAAAATATAAAATTAGAATCACCGGTGCTAGAGATAAAAATCAATTAAATGAAATTATTAGCTTTATGAAAGTACTAATTTATTTATATTGTGAAACTTATTTATATAAAAAAAAAGAATATCAAAAATTTAAAGATGTATTAAAAACATTAAATAAAATTGCAAAAAGAAGAAACAAAGTGGTTGAAATTGTTGATTACGAAACATCTATTAAAAATGTTAAAATTATTACTTCATTAGATAAAAAAAGATTAGGATATAAACCAGAAGAAGGTCAAAATCAATGGACTCGTAATTGTCAGAATAGCGGTAATGATAAAAAAAGAAGACCTGGTATTATTCAAGGCGATCAAATTGACGATTTAATTAAAACCGGATACAAATTAAATGAAAAAAATGGATTTTATGAAAGATTAGTTGATATTAAAACAAAAGGAAAAGTAGAAAAAGTAGTAATAAGAGCAATAAAGTTAACAGGAGAGGGAGGTAAACATAATTATTTTACTTGTAATCCTGATGAAAATAAAGAACACATGTATGTTGGTTTTTTAACAAAAGGTAATAATCCAAATGATCTATGCATGCCATGTTGTTTTAAAAAAGATCAATTAAATTCTAATAATAAATTTAAAATGTCATATTATAAAAAATGTATTGGTGAAAAAGCAACAATAATAGATGACAATAAAATAGAAAGTTCTAGTATAGGTGATAAAATTTATATTTTACAAGAAACAAATAAAATACAAGATGGGAGATTTATTTATTTACCCAAGTATTTAGATATATTTTTTAATCAAATTTGGAAAAACGACCATAAAATTAAAAATCATTATTTATTGGAATCTAAATCTGGATATTTCTTTAAATATACTATTAAACATGATAAATATAACTTTTTAGCTACAATGGCAGACATTTATCAAATTAATATAAATGAATTAAAAAATAAAATGATTGAATTTATTAAAAATGATAAAAATGAAAATTATTTTTTATTCTTAAACAATGGTGATATTAGAGAACTTTTTTCAACAAGAGAAAAACTTATAGATTTTATAGAAACATCTAATTATTTAGAATATGATATTACAGGAGAACTATTGGGTATTCCTGGATTATTATCTAAAAATGGTATTTATTATTATGTTCTTGAAAAACATACATTTTTAATTAAGAAATCATTAGAAAAAGAAAAAACAAAAGACAAATATTATATGACTTGTTTAAATATTGAAAATGATTATATGCTTAATGAAAACAGAGACGTTGTTATATTAATAAAAGAAGGAAGATATTATTTTCCAATTTATAAAGTTCAGAAAGATGAAAAGAAAGATAAAAAAATTAATTTATCCAGATTTTTTACTAATACAGATTCTTTGATGAGTAAAATCATTTTTGAAATTACTTCATATTATAATAAAAGTTGTCAAAATAAACTATTAAATAAAGTAACTATTTCAAATGATTTATGTTGTAAAAATATATTATTAGATTTAGACAAAATAAATATTAAAGTTAAAAAATTAATTATTGATAATAGAAATAAATGTAAATATATTGAAATAGAAGAACATTTCTTAATACCAGTTAAACCATCGGGAAGTCATTTTAAATATGATTTTATATTTTTAGAAGAAATTTCAAAACTAAAATCATTAGTTGGTGTAATTAAAATGTTAGAATCATTAGTAAAAAAAAGTGATGATTTAAAAAAAAAAGATTTTATTCCAAGAACAGTATTTTATGATGCACAAAAAGGAGAAACATATAAAATAATATCTTTATTATTACACAATGATTTAATTATTCCATTAAAAAATGAATATTTACAAGATAAAGAAATTAAAAAATTAGGGTTGACACTAAGGTTTCAACCATTAGAAGAAGATATTGATAAAGAAATTATTAAAAACGAAATTGTTATTGATGATAGAACTTATCGTGTCAAAAACAGAATATTTCATTTAGAAGGTTATAATATATATCGTTTAGAATTAAGTTATTTCTTAGAAAGAAATGAAGATATCAAAGATAAAATTATAGGTATTGTAAGAAATAAAAAGACGGATTTATTAGATAAAAAATATGAATTAAGAAAACTTTTATTTAATATAATTGATAAAAAAATTATATCAACATTTGGATTATCTGGAGGGGGTAAAAATTTAACAATCGCTCATTATGTAAAAAAATTACCTAAATTAGATGATTATATCATTTACAATGTAAGAGATTATTGTGAAGTTAATAATACTAAAGATAAATGTTTATCAAATCGTCATTGTGCTTGGGAAAAAGATGATTGTAAAATGATAATTAATGATACAATGGCTGCAGATTATGTAAATAGAGTAATAGAAGAAATTATACAAGATGGGATTAAATTTAAAGAATTGCTTCAAGAAGGTTCTTACTATGTATCAGATATTGTCGACTCTACTCAATTTTCAAATAGACCAGATCAAAAGATTATTAAATCATCAAATTTTAATATTAATAAAATCATGAACGAGATATTCGGAAAGGATAAAGCACCAGTTATTGGAAAAAGACATTTATTATTTAAAACAGGACAAGTTATTGATGAAGATTATCCAGAGTTAATTGAATTAGGCAATCAATTAATTCAAGAGGTAGAACCAAATAAAGACTCTATAATCAAAGCATTTGTAAATTGTTTTTATTGGATTAATAATTCTTTATACGACAATGAATCAAGAAATTTAGGTTATACGTCACATATACAAATATTAATAACTAATTTGTTTAAAGCATATATTATAGATTTTATTCAGAATAATAAAAATAATCATGATATAAATAAATATTTAATTAATTATTTTAAAGATAATGAAAACTTTTTTGAATCTACTGTAAACAAATTCAGAAAGTCTTCGGTTAATACTGACGGTAAAGTTGAACTTTTTATTTTAAGTCACTTGATAGATTTACCTATAGTCGTTTATGATAATTTTTCAAATGTTAAATATATTTTTTTACAAGGCGAGATTAAGGTATCAAATGAATCTATTAAAAATTTTACAAAGGACTCAAAATTATCAAAAACGGTTTTCTTGAAATTTGATTTTGATGGGTTTAATAAAATACCAAAAATAATAAGTTCTATATATTATAAATAAAGTTTAAATTTTTATCATATTATTTTATAAAACTTTATAGTACTAAATAAGTATGAATTCAAATATTAATAATCAAAATATATTTTTTCAAGAATTAATTAAGAATCAAAGAAAAAATTTAATATTAGAAAGAAAACTTAAAATATCAGATTTAAGAAGAATATCTACTTATTTGTCTACATCTATTTTTGATAAAAAATGTGCTATTTGGAATGGATATATAACAGAGTTTAAAAATAAGTCTTATTATATTAACTTTTATTTTAATGGAAAAAAACACGCACTCCATAGATTATTATATTATAATTTTATTGACGACATATCAGATAATGAATATTTAAAATATAAATGTGAAGATAAAGGTATGTGTTGTTGTATATTTCATTTTACTAAAATTAATCATGTAGAAAAACATAATAAGTTATTAGGAAAATTTAATAACTCAAAAAATACTATAGAAAATACTATAGAAAATACTATAGAAAATACTATAGAAAATACTATAGAAAATACTATTTCAACTACATTGAAATATAAAAAAAAAATTTTTGTAGATTTATAAAAATTTTTTCTATTTTTACTTAATGGAAAAAATAAAAGGCGGGTTTCCTCCAATTAAATATTGTCCTGAAATAAATGAGAGTGATAAACAAAACCCAGAAAATATACAAAGAAGTGGAGTATATGGTATTAATAGAAATGTTAATATAAGTCAAATTTTATCAAATACTATAAATAAACCATTATTTGATTTAAATCTAAATAAAGATGAAGATTTAGTTGTTCTTGATAAAATTTAATTTTTGTTTTAGAATTATTTAATTTCAGTAAAATCTTGTAAAATAGAACACATTAAATACATTGTTTCTTTGTCTTTTAACGCTTCAAATGGATTATTTTTATAAGATAAAATTCTATTTTGAAAACTTTGATCTGATAATTTATTTATTAATTCTTTATTAGATAACATATTATTTAGCATGTTATCTACTGTTTTATTATTTAATAAATCTATATCTTTTATTGATGCAAAATTAATGGATTTTAAATTTTTTGTTAATGATAAAATTTCTTGTTGAAAATTATTATCTTCATTATTTTCATTATTTTCATCTTCTGTATCTTCGTTATCTTCATCTTCAGTATCTGAATTATTTAATTCTGATTTTTCTTCTGCTTCTTTTTTATAATTTTTGTTTGTTGGTTCTAATTCGTATGCTTTTTTAAATGCACGAATAGATTGTTGTTTTCTTCCTAATACATTTAAACAACTTCCTAAACGTCCCCAACTTTTAGCATTATTCGGATTTAATCTAGTTGCTTTAATTGCATCAGATAATGCTTCATTATATTTTTCTTGTTTATAAAATGATAAACATCTATTTAAATAAATTTTATATTTATCTTCAGAATCAAGTTCTAATGCTTTTGTATAATATTTATTTGCTTCTTCGTAATTTTGTTCGTAAAAAAATTTATCTCCAGTATTTTTTAATTGTTCCATTAATTAAAAATTAAATACCTTTCTTTAAATAAATTTTTAAAAAATTGATAAAATATATATTTTTGTATAAATTATATAATATTAATGAGCTTACTTATACAAAGTTTTATAAATATATTAAATAATATACATGAGTATACAGAGTCAATACCGGTAGAAATTACATATGTCAATATAAATGAAAAAATGATAAATCATATAATTAAAACATATATATCACCAACATGTTTTATAATTAATAACGATTTATTAAAAAAATGTATTATTGCTAATGATAATGTTGGTAAGTTTATTACTTTTTTAGATAACCGTATTAAAGCATTAATTGAAGAAGAAAAACAAATAGATAAAATTTATAAAAGAATTAAAATTAGTCCAATTGAATATAAAGATTTTATAGAAATATATTCTCCATTAATAGATTTTATTATTGAAAATAAATGGGTTGAATTGTTATTTGAAGAATTAGAACCTGATAAAATAACTGATGAAGCTATTATAGAACATAAACAAAATGCTACTAATTTTGCTGAAATAAAAAAATTACATCTTCGTATAAATCAAATTGACGCAATTGAAATATTAGAACTAAATGGATTACAAACTGGAATTCATTGTCAAGCAACTGGTTCTGGTAAAAGTATCATATTCTTAAAATATATCGACTATTTTATAAAAAACAAAATTAAAGGTAATATTATATTATTTACAGAACGAGTTAATATCCTTGCTGATTTATTTGGTTTTAAAACTGCTAAAGGTATTGATCTAAATCTAGTTGATGAAAATAATAAAAAAGATTGGAAACGATTAAATATTGTTGACTTGAATAATATTGATGTTATAAACAGAGTTACAGTAAAATGTTTAGACTGGGATAAATTATTAACAGAAGATTCTATTAAACCTAAATTACTTGTTATTAATAGAGCTTATTTAACTAGACCAAAAATGTATAAAAAAATTATAGATAAACATATTGGAATGATTTTACATGATGAATGTCATAGTTCTACTTCTAATTTATGTTATAATTTTTTAATTCATTGTAAAAAATATAATATACCTACTATTGGTTTTAGTGCTACACCATTAAGAACTGGTACTACATCATCGAGAACTAGTGTGAATACGGAATCAAATATACAAAAATTATTAAATATTTATGGAATTGAAAAAGAAAAGAATATAATTTTAAACTTATTAACAAATTATTCAATGATAAATTCTATTAGTTGTGATTTAATTTTACCCCCTAAATTTTATTGGTATTTATTTGATAAAACAAATACTAGTAATATTGATGACATGAAAATAAAACATGTTACAGAACAAGATATTGCTATTATAATAAAAATATTATGGGAAGTATTAGAAACATTACCAAATAGAAAAATTATTGCATGGTGTGGGACAATATCAATGGCTGAAAGTTGGCAGAAAAAGTTTATTGAATATAAAGAAAAACCATTAATAAAAGAACTTTGTCCGGAACTTTTAAATTTTGAATTCTATATAGATCATTCTAAAAACTTTTCTGATTATGTAAAGTTTAAAGATTGTAAATCAGATGCTATCATGTTTTGTGCTAATAAACATAGAGAAGGTTCTGATATTAAATATCTTGATTGTTGTATGTTTTTAGATAAGGTTATAAATAGAACTGCAATTCCTTTTATTCAATCAATAGGACGAGTTTTACGAAAAGAAAAAAATAAATCATATGGAGTTGTTATTGATGGTTTTGCTAAAGATAGTAATAAATATGAAAAAGAAATGATAGATAAAATTATTGGTTATTACATGGCTCTTAGTAATCTAGCAAATAATGATACAACAAAATACGAACATTATGTAAAAATATTAAATTTGGTCGAATTTGATAAAGAGAATAAAATAATTAAATTAAAATTTAATACACAACAAATTGTAATCAATTGTAATAAACTTGAATGGGGTAAAATAATAGAAAAATTTGAACCAATACTACAAGATAAAATAAAATTAAGTATTGGTGATAATTTTAGACATAAAGCATTAATATTAAAAACACATTTTAATTTTAATCTTAATACTGATTTTGTTGCAGAGTATAATAATATTAGTAGCGATGATAAAATAAAATATAATTTACCAGATATAAATGATGACGAGTATCTTAAACTTTTTGGTAAAAAAACATGGTTACAATTTTTAGAATTAGAACATAATTATTATGAAACAAAACAAGAAGCTATTATTGGATTAAATAAATTAAAAATTAAACTAATAAATCCTAAAGATAAATGGAAATCGTGGTGTAAAAAAGACAAAAGATTACCACCATATCCTGTATATTTATGGGATGATTTTAACTGGTCTGATTTTATTGACAAACCAAAACTAATGTTTATTTAATGATTTCGTTTAAAAAAATTGATTAATATATTATATATTATTAATGAATAATTATTTAATGGAAAAAACTCAATATTTCGGTATTCTTAAACAATTGCACGATATTTGTCGTGATTTACCATTACCAAAATTAGTTGGTATGGAAGCTTATAATGAAATTATGAATTATTTATGGCTTAGACATTCATCTGATAATTCAGATGATGATTTATTAAGAAAATTATATGATAATTATTGTACTGATAAACATATATTAGAAGATCAGCATAATATAGAAATAAATAAAAATGCAAGTAAAAGCGGTATTAAAAAAGACATATTTTCTGAAAAATTATCTGAGATATTTTTACCTGGATTAATAGACCAAAAAAGAAATGATAAAATAGCTTTTGTTAAAATTATGGGTGATAATATTATTAATTGTAAATTAGATATCGGGCGCTTAACTGTTATTCTTCATCAAGACGAAGGTTCAACAGGAACAGATGGTGGTATGAAAGCACAAAAATTAATTAATAAAATTTATAAAAAAGATTTCTTACCAACAAAAAATGGTAAATTTAATATTGCATTTTTTCCATATGATGCGGTTGGAGAAGGATTTGAAAAATTTATGAGTGATGCAGGTTCTATAGGTGGAAACTGGGGACAATTTTTTACAAATCCTCAAGTTGGTGATTGGATTGTAAAAAAAGCATATATTAAAAAAACAGATATTATTGGAGATATTTTTGCAGGTTCTGGTGGTTTAATTCTAAATGCAAAAAATAGATCCGAAATTAATTCTAAAAATATTTATGCACATGAATCAGATGATAAGATTTTTAAATTTCTTAGATTTAATTCACAAATAGCAGAATTAGAAATGGGTAATATTGAAAAAGGTGATACATATGATTATACCGGATATTTAAAAGATAAAGAAAACTTTTTTGATAAACTTATTCTTAATCCTCCTTACGGTGAATCTATTGATATTTCATTAAGCACTGAAGACAAAACTAAATTTTGGGGTATTATGAAACAAGGAAAGAAAACAATTAAAGATTCTATGGGTCTTGCAATATATGTAATGTATAAATTATTAAAAAATAAAGGTATTGCATCATTTGTATCAGAACGTGGATTTTTAAATAATGGAACAGAAAATAATAGTTGGCAAAAAAAATTACGTAAATTTATTATTGAAAATACTTCAATAACAGAAATATTATTATTACCAAAAGGTATTTTTGCACATACTAATTTTGATACATGTTGTATTTGTTTTGAAAAAGGTAAAAAAACAGAAAAAATTATATTTTCTCAAGGATATTTTAAAGATGAAGACAAAGGTAAAGGAGATAAAAAAATGTATATTAATGAAAATATTCTTACTATTACATTAGAAGATATTGTTAATAAAGATTGGTCTTTAAAATACGATGATTATGTGGAAAAGATAGATGACAGTTATAATGGTATTGAATATAAATCACTTGGTGAAATAATAATTGATGATAATTCGGGAGAAGTTATAAATAAATCATATTTTAATAAAGGTAATAAAATATTATGGTCATGTTCTAATACTTTTATAAATACAGATTATAATAACTTTCCCTTATCTAAATTAACAAATGATGGTGATATTTTATTACCAAGAAATGGTTCACAGATACCTTTAGTCAAATATACAACAAAAGGATGTTTATATACTAATGTAGTTCAAAGAATTATTATTAATAAAACAATTAATACAAAATTCCTATTTTATTACTTAAATTTAACTGTAAATAATTTTATTCTTAAGGAATCAAATTCTATTCCATCTTATAATATGAATTTGTGGAAATTGCGTAAAATACCAATCCTTCCATCAGAACACCAACAACGAATTGTCGATTATATGGATAAAACATTTGGTACTGATTATAAAAAACTAGATAAAGTTGTATCTAAATTAAAAGATTATGATTTATTCAAAATATTATTAAATGAAAACTATGATGATTTCGATGAGTTATTAATTACATATGATGATATATTAAATGCAGAAGGTATGTTGAAACGTATGGAAACTAGATATAAAAATAAACTTATTGAACGATGCTTTGATAGTGTTAAAGGTAAGGAAATGAAATTAGGTGAATTATGTAAATTTGATATTGGGGGAACTCCTTCATCTAAAGAACCAAAATACTATAATGGTAATAATTTATGGGCATCTATAAGTGATTTAAATAATACTACTATTATTAATACTGAAAGAAAAATAACAGACGAAGGTATTAAAAATTCATCTGTAAAATTAATAAAAAAAGGTGATATATTATTTAGTTTTAAATTAACTATTGGAAAAATGGGTATTGCTGGTTCTGATATGTATTGTAACGAAGCTATTGCAATTTTTAATAATATTAAAATAAATAAAGAATATTTTTATAATATACTTAAATATACCAATTATGATAAACAAAAACATCTTTTTAATAGTCAAATTGGAAAAGCATTTAATAAGTCTACATTAGCTAAAGTTTTATTATATGTTCCATCACCCGAAGACCAAGAAAAGGTAGTCGCTATGATTCAAGCTATTAACGATGAAGAAAGTGAATTTAACAATTGTATTAAATCACTAAAAACCACCATTACAAATTTATATTATTGTATAGAACAATATACTAAGGGAGAAGCAGTTGTAAATAATATGGATGATGATAATGGCGATGAAGAGAATAACGAGGAAGAGAATGACGAAGAACAAGAAGAACAAGAAGAAAGAGACGATGAGGAAGAAGAAGAAGAAGAAGAAGAAGAAGAAGAAGAAGAAGAAGAAGAAGAAGAAGAAGAAGAAGAAGAAGAAGAAGAAGAAGAAAGTGACGATGAAGAAGACGATAAAGAAGAACAACATGAAATAGAATTAGAACATGTCGAAATTAAAGGTAAAACATATTTATCCGATGGTTGTAATATTTATAAGATTAATAAAGATGATACAAAGGGTAGATTGTATGGTAGTATTGTTGATGGTAAATTTAAAAAATGTCAGTCGTGAAAATAATTTATTTAGATTAATTTAATTATTGGATATTAATAAATAATAATTTTATTTATAGAAACGTTTTAATGATATACTAAAGATCGTTTATTATAAACATATCTTATACATAAAAGTTAAACATACATTTTATAAATAATAGTTTAAAAATTACTATATTATAAGGCATTACCCTTAATAATATTTTCTCAGTATAATTATATGAATTTAATTGAATTTTTAAAAACCCATACTAAAATTAATAACGATTTTATAGACGATTTCTTTGGATTATACGATTCAAATGATAAATATAATTTTGCAATTAATTTAGAAAATATTGCTAAATGGATGAAATCTAATAAAAGTGATTTGAAAGAAACATTAGTTAATTCTTATAAAGAAAATATAGATTATAAAATTATAAAAGGTACGAGTAATGGATTAAAAGGTAAACCAAAACATACCGTTTTATTAACACCAAAATGTTTTAAACTTATGGCGATGCAAAGTAAAACAAAAAAAGCAATACAAATCCGTGAATATTATTATGAATTAGAACAAGTTATAGATCAATATAAAGAATATATAATTAAAGGTTTAGAATCTAAAATATCAAAATTAGAAAATAACCAAAAACCCAAAATAAATCCATCAAAAGGTATTATATATATATTAGAAACATCTGATGGATTAGGTCATTATAAAGTAGGTAAAACAAAAAATTTAAAACAACGATTAAAACAATATAACGG
>Ga0114971_10001546_pt1 | contig 15667 bp, 20 predicted proteins | sample M_140625_MF_Meta_FD_87320 | JGI IMG/M metagenome (GOLD analysis project Ga0114971, IMG submission 87320) | Freshwater microbial communities from Lake Montjoie, Canada to study carbon cycling - M_140625_MF_MetaG | ecosystem: Environmental > Aquatic > Freshwater > Lake | place: Lake Montjoie...
CGGATGATACTTTTATTTTTAGAGAAAATAAAAGACAAGATATTATAAAAGAAGTTAAAATTGCATTGCTTATTAATTATAAAAATGAATTAATCAATAAAATTATTATGGAAAAAAATATACTTAATGATTTAAGAAGTATTAAAGCAAATATTGAAAATCATAAAAAAGAAATAAATAATTTATTTGAATTAGTTAATGATATTCGAATTTGTAATGACTAAATAAATTTCTTTTTTTTATCATAAAAAATTGATATTTATTTTTTTATGATTAAATACAATGTCATATTATAATACAATAAATAACGCATATGTTAATCAAAAATCATTATATATGTATGATAATTATAATGATAGTATTATAACATATGAATTATTATTAAAAATCATTCGTTATAATGATAACGATGACACTAAATTCGACATATTCTATAAAAAACATATGACAAATTTTAAATTGAACCAAAAATATTATAATGAAGGTATTCTTTTTGATACATTTAATAATGCTAACGATTTTATAAAAAAACTATGTTCTCCATATATAAACAATGAAAATTTCTATAAAGAAATACGATTATTTATTATTCGATTTAAAGAGACTTCCAAAAAATCTTTATATCTATTATAAAAAGTAATGATATTAGATAATGTTATTATAAATTTGGTTATTAACGATAAGTCGTTTGTTTTGTTTCTCATTGATAATAATATTTTTACTAAAAATGAATTAGATAATTATAATACTATTGATCTAATTATTAATGTTACTATTAACCATTTATTTCAGCATTTTTTATATTTACAATATGAAATTACTGCTAATCGATTGAATAATATCGATGAATTAACTTTTCTAAAGTATTTTATGCAAAAAAAAGAGAAATTATTATTATCAAATAATGATTTTAAATTTTCTCCTAATCAATACGATTGTATAATTAGTTCTATAGCCATATCGCATTTATATTACTATAAACTAGGTCTCACTAATCAAACATCCATCCAAGAAAAAAATAAAATTATTGCTTCTTTCAAAAGTATTTAAGGACATTCCTAAAAATTCCTTAAATAAAAAATGAATTATTCATATAATTAATTTCAAATCAAATAATGAAATCAGTTATTTCTAACGAAATCAATAAACTGAAAAAGAGATTATTTCAATATAACAAAAATATTGAAACTAAGATTAATAATATAAATAAAGCACCTCATGATATTTCTATTCCATGCACCACTAAAAGAGTTTCACAAAATTCAAGAATATATATTCAATATGAAATCGTTATAAATAATAATTTAGATTTGAATAAACTCAATACACATGCAAAAGGCATTTGTATTGGTCTTAATTATGTTAAATATCTAGAAATTATTAATGATAATGATAATGATAATGATAATGATAATGATAATGATAATAATAATAATAATAATGATAATGATAATGATAATAATAATAATAATAATAATAATGAATTAGATAAATATTTAATTAATAATATTGGATCTGATAATATAGTTTCTTGTATTATAGAATTAAAAGATAGAAAATTATTAACTGCTTTTAATGAAACTGTTAAAATTAATAATTGGAAACCAATCAAAAGAAAATCTGCTAATTCTAAAAATATTAATGATGGCAATGATAAATGGGAAGGTCATTATTATTATAAATTAGCAGGTGGCGAACAAGAAACTATTACAAGTTGGCAAGGAAATGAACCACAACTATTTACAACTCATAAAAATTTTATGACATCTGAAATTTTAATTCAAGATGTTAAATTAACTTTATTATATATGATTTTACATCTAAAAGATATTGACAAAGTTTTAACAAAAGAAGAAACAGATAATTTCAAATCTATATTTGAAAATTATTTGAAAGAAAAAAAATATTGTGGCAAATCCTGTTATGAATTGATATTAAATCTTCATTGTTTCAATAAACATAATTATTTGATTAGTCCTATTTTATGTTGTGAAATTAGTATTAATGACTTCTGTATCACTAATAAATTGAATATTAGTCATAATATTTCAGTATCAAAAAATATTATTCAATATTGTAATTATAATAATATTATGCTATCTGATTATAATCCTGGTAATTTATTCTGGGATTATAAAATTGCTAATATGCGACAACAAGAAGACACAATCGAAGAATATTGGATTTCTATTGAAAATAGTCTAAGATTAAAAAAAGATATCTATAATTCAACATAATCAATTTTATGTGATGTTATATTTGTTTTTATGCATTCTTCAAATAAATCTTTTCGTAATTCTATTCCTACTCCTATTCTATTTAATTTTTTTGCCTGTATTGCTGTCGTAAAACTTCCGCCAAATATATCTAATACTATTTCACCCTCATAAGTATAATATCTTATTGCCATTTCAGGAATTTCTGCTGGAAATGGTGCTGTATGACCTAATTTATTTTCTTTCTTGTTATTTATCTTAATTACCGGAGTTAATTTATGTATATCTCTTCGCCAATTATCTATAAATTCATTTGGTATTATATTATTTTCTTGTTTGGTTTTATCTTGGGTTATTATCGTTTTTAATGAAAATCTTTTTCCCCGATTATTATCACTTCTATTACAATTAGGATTACAACATTCCCACGATCGCAAACCTTTATATGTATAACTATTACTTTTTATATTTAATGATCCACAAGAAGAACACGGATATTTAATATCCTTTTCAAGTCTATGTTTATGAAATATTAATATATGTTCGTAACAATTTAATGGATATTGATAAAATGGATATGGTGTTGATTTGTTTTTATGTCTATTTGATTGTATTTCTCCTTTATCCCAAATAATATCATCTATATATGTAAAACCACAATCTTCAAATATCTTAATAAAATAACTTGGTAATGGTATTTTGCGTTGTCCTATACATTTAATATTATCAATATTATCATTATCTATTACATCACTTATATTAAATACAAATACTCTATGATTATCTAAAACCCTATAACATTCTTTTATTATTTCTGTCATAAATGTTAAATAATCATTTAAATTATTCCATGTGCTATATTCACGTGCATTATAATAAGGTGGTGAGGTACATATTAAATGGATACTTTCATTTGGTAATAATTTTAATTTTTCTAAAGCATCACCCCAAATTATTTTTATATTATTGTCACTTTTAATTGTATTTATTAAACTATAATCACAGTTTTTATAATCCTGATGAATTAATTTTATTGTATCTATATAATTATATATAAATTTGTATATACTCGTATTATCTTTCGAATTTAATAACTCAATTAAATTAACATCTTTTATTATGGCCCTTATATATTCTTCATTGTCTTTAAATAAATCTTTAGGTTCTTCTTTAGGTTCTTCTTTAGGTTCTTCTAATAATTTTATTAATTCTAATTTAGTTTTTGATTTGCATTTAGTTATACCTTGTTCTTCACATTTTAGTAATAATTCTTTTTTTGATAATTTAGCCAAAGACATTAAATATAAACTCTTTATTATTTATTTTCATTTTTTCTTTTTATGATTATTTTATCAATATATCAAAAATATATGGGTGAAAACGTTCTATTATATGTCATTCAAGTGGATTTTTACTATAAATTTTTTTATATAGTTCTCTTGATCTTTTGTATATTGTTTTTTTATTTACTATAAATAATGCACCAGAACCAAACCAATTATTATATAAAATTGGTTCTGTATTGAATAAAAATCTATAATAAGGTAATAATGGCAAATCAATATAATTTTCATATCCGATTTTTATTTTCCTAGTTGTTATTTTTTCTCCAAACCAATATTGCATATCGTTTGGAAAATTTTCAGGATGTATAATCTGATGTTTATGAGTGTGTTTTTCAACATCAACTATTCGTTCTATTGGTGTATCATAATTATTTTTAAAATAAAATCTGAAAAATATTGAAATTCTTTATTGAATTTTGGATTATTTATTATTTCGGTTATATCTTCTATTATTGTCGGACAATGGTCAATTGGGTTTCCCTGTAAAAATATTGTATAATCTGCCAATTCTTCATAATTATCATGGATATATTTATAATAAGTATGTCCTTCTCTTCCTACGTTCTTTAATTTAATTGGATTATATTCATCTATATCATCATTTCCTTTATTGTAAATAATAACGTTTTTGAATTGTTTCGTCCAAGTTATATCCTCATTAAATCTGGATACTACGATATTATAATTCATATACCAATTTTATTAAAAATTTATTAAATAATCATTTGATAACCATTAAACTCAATACTGATTTTAATGAATTCAAAAAAATAAATGATTTGTCTATTTATAAGAAAATTATTTATACTGGTCCTATTGATAGATATTTCGAACATCATAATTTAAAGAAATTAGAATATAGAAGTTTATAAAAATATGAATTATTATCAACCGAATGCAGTTATTAATTATCCTGAAAAATCTGTTCCATTTACAAGAATAACTGAATATAAACATTTCTTAAATCAAAAATCAGATCATACCATTATTTTTAAAGAAATTACTAATAATTATGGAGATCCATATTATCCAATACCAAATAAAGAAAATAAAGAATTATATGAAAAATATAAAGAAGAAAATGTTCTTTTTATTTGACGATTGGCAAATTATAAATATTTTAATATGGATGAAGCAATATTAAATTCTTTATTGTGTTTTGAAAATAATATAAATAAATAATATAGAATATATGCCTCCAATAAAATATTATTATTTTATTGAAGATTTAGACGTTACTAATGATAATATTCCTGATGGAGTTTTAGTTCGCCAATTTACATTAAAAGATAACTTAATTATTTATAAAACTAATATGTATATTACAGAACAAAAATTAAAATCTATGATAACAATTGATGAAGATGGGAAAAAACATAAATCTTTATTAGTTTCTAATAAAATCATCAATAATATTAAAAATAAAAATGTCGATTTATCTTCTATACCTCGAATAATAATAAGCAAAAAATCATATTTTGCTAAGTTATTACATAAAAAAAATATTAGTCCTGAAATTTTATTAACAAACTTAAATAATATATTTAAATAATTTAGATAGAAATAATGAAAAAACGATTTTATCTAATCGAACCTCTTGACATTGACGGCGATAAAAACCCTGACGGATTTTTAATATCACAATATAGAATTGATAAACACGGAAATAAAATTTTTCTTAAAAATAAATATGTCACATACGAATATTTAAAAACTTTAAAAAAAAAAAATAAAATTGGCGGTCGTATGAATGGTAATTTTAATGGTAATGGTAATGTTAGAATAATGAGCGACCAAGAATATATGGATTATCTTAATTATAAAAACCAAAAACGACAATACCAGCAACCATACTCGCGACAATACTCGCAACAATACCAGCAACCATATTATCAGCAACCACCTGAAATCGTAATTAGAAATACTGAAAATTTTACTGATAGTATGAAACGCGGATTTGGTGCAGGTTTAGGAATGGAAGCTGCAGAATTTGTTGGCAGTGGTATAACTAATTTACTATTTGGGGACTAAATTTTATTATTTTTATATAAATAATACTTTTCTTTAGTTTATTATTATTATAAATAATGAACGATTTATTGCATATGCATAAAATTATGGGGTTCGGATGTCTGGTTCATTATGGCTTCCGGTTTTATTATAAATTTAAATATGGTTCTATGTTTTTTAATGCTTATGATATTTCACCTTTAATTCATCTTTCATTGTCTTTATCTTCATTCTTTTTTAAAGTTCCTACATTTCGATTATCCAGTAAAACAATTATTTGGAAAGAACTACAATATCATAATATTATTTTTACATCTCGTTCTATTTTTATTATGTATCATTCAATGTTATTCAAAGAATTAAACCCTGTTTATTATGTTACTAGATTAGGTATTATAGCTATACATCATTATTTAGCAGATATTATTTCTAATAAATACCAAAATTATAATAAAACAACAACTCGCGATATACCTCATAATATTCAAAATAAAATGATTACTGATATTAACAAAAAATTTTATGCTACATCTCAAATTGTAGCAACTACGACATTATTATTAACTAATAATGAAGATAATGCATTTGCCATTATGTTTCCCATTCAATTTTCAACATTCTTAATGACCTTAGTTAGAAAAGGTTTTATTAATAATAACACATGGCATTTATTATATGGATTGTCATTAACTTTACCCTATCTTATTAATTATAATGTTATCAATACTAATAATTCAAAATTGTATTATTCTCTTCTTCATATCTTTATGCGTCTAATATTAAAAACAAACAAATATTATAATTTTGCATTTATAACATATATTCATTTGTCTAATATCTAAAAATTGCTGGATTTCTTGATAAATTCATCCAATTAATCTTATTTTGATTTTTGCATTAATATTTAATGATAATATATACCAATCTATTTTATCTAGATTTTCTTTTAATAATTCAATAGCATTAGGATTTGCAGACAAATAAAACCAATCTAATTTCTTTTTATCTATTCAATCTAATAATTTCATATTTATCTAAATTACAAAAATAATAAAAAAATTATTAATCATCTAAATAAATATTATAAATCTCATCTTCCCCGTATTCTTCTATTAATCTAAATATTCGTTTTGGATGCAGAGCTTTTGCAATGATTTCTTCTTTGAGTTCTAAATTTGAATTTCGCATTTTCTTATAATCATATGTGAAAATTGCTGGATTTCCTGATAAATACGCCCAATCAATTTTATCTTGATTTTTTTGTAATAATTCCATCGCATTTTCGTTTTTAGATAAACTAGACCAATCGATTTTATCTTGATTTTTTTTTAGCAGTTCAATTGCATTTCGATTTAAAGATAAATAATACCAATCGATTTTATCTGGATTTTCTCGTAATAATTCCATGGCATTTTCATTAGAAGATAATGAAGCCCATACAATTTTATTTTTATTTTCTTTTAATAATTCGATAGCGTTTTTATTAGCAGATAATAAACTCCAATCTATTTTATCTTTATTTTCTCTTAATAGTTCTATTGCATTAATATTTGAAGATATATAAAACCAATCTATACAATCCTGATTTTCTCTTAATATCTCAACTGCATTAATATTTCCTGATAGATAATACCAATATAATTTATTTCGAATATATTTTTTATAAGTATCCTTTAAAATGTTTATTGCATTTATATTTGAAGCCAATCTAACATTATAATCAATGCAACAATCACAGATATTGCAATTCTTTTTTATATCTTCCGTTATTAATTCAATTGCTCCCGAATTTCCATATAAATAATACCAATCAATCTTACCTCTATGTTTTTTCAATAGTTCAATCGCATTAATATTATCTGATAATTTACGCCAATTAATTTTATTTGGATTTTCTTTTAAATATTGAATTGCATTCGGGTTTCCTGATAAATAAGTCTTATCCAATTTATCTTTATCAATCCAATCCAATAATTTTAATGGCAACATTATTATCATATAACGCAACAAAAAAATATCATTTTTTATAAAAATTGATTATAATTTTATAAATATTAATAATATGACTGATATTATAAGAATAAAAAATATTAATAATTACCATTTAGAAATTATTAATAATGAACTTATATTAACTCCTATTCGTAATTATATTACTGAAGATGAATTATATAATAAAAATATAAATGCATCAAAAATAAATTATTGTATTATTACTGATGATGATAATAATTCAAATCATTATTCAACGATTTTATTAGATATATATAAATCTATGTCAGCATCTATTATATTACAAAATACGACTTTTAATATAAAATTAACTAATGAAAATGGAAAATGTGGATATATTTGGAAACCTGAAATAAATATGTCAATTCAAGGTAAAGACGCACCTGGAACATTAAAAGAAATAATTAATATGGTAAAATTAAATAATTACAAAATACATATCACTATTAAATTAATTAATGGTGATATTATCGATTATAAAAATTTTTAATTGATTCAATTCTAACTATTCATCAAAATAAATATTATAAATCTCTTCTTCGCCGAATTCTTTTATTAATCTAAATATCCGTTTTGGATGTAGTGCCGTTGCTATGATATCTTCTTTGAGTTCTAAATTCGCATTTATCATTTTTTTGTAATCATATGTAAAAATAGCTGGGTTAGATGATAAATAAGACCAATTGATTTTATTTTGGTTTTTTTCTAATAATCTTATTATATTTGAATTGAATGCAATCATACGCCAATTAATTCTATTTAAATTACTTTCTAATATTGTAATTGCCTTTTCACTCAAATTTAAAGAAAATGAATACCAATCTATTTTATCCAGATTTACCTTTAAAATCTCTGTTGCATTTGGATTAGCCGATAATTGACACCAATCGACCTTATCCAAGTTATTTTTTATTATTTTTATTGCATTGGGATTTAAGGAAAATTCAATCCAATCGACCTTATCCAAGTTATTTTTAAGTAGTTCTATGGCATTAGTATTACCTGATAATATAATCCAATCAATTTTATCTGGATTTTCCTTGAGAATTTGAATAGCATTTATATTTGAAGATAATAGACGCCAATCAATTTTATTTAGATTGTCTTTTATTATTGAAATAGCATTAATATTAGATGACAAATAAAACCAATCAATTTTATCTTGATTTTCTTTGAGTAATTCAACTGCATTAATATTCGTCGATAACATAGCCCAATCAATATTATCTTGATTTTTTTTGAGTAATTCAATAGCATTAATATTACCTGACAAATAATACCAATTAATCTTCTCAGGATATTCTTTTAAAATTTCGATGGCATTTGGATTTGTTGATAATTCATCCCAATCTATTTTATCTATATTTTCTTTGAGTAATTGAATAGCATTTGGATTAGCCGATATTTGATACCAATCCAATTTATCTTTATTTATCCAATCCAATAATTTTAATGGTATCATAGATAAAAAACAAAAATAATAATAATTATCAATTTTTATTTTATTCATCAAAGTAAATATTATAAATCTCTTCCTCTCCATATTCTTCAATTAGTCTAAATATTCGTTTTGGATGCAAAGCCTTTGCAATAATCTCTTCTTTGAGTTCTAAATTGGAATTTCGCAATTTCTCGTAATTATAAGTAAAGATCGACGGATTATTCGAAAATAATAACCATGTTATCTTATCTTGATTTTCTTTTAATATTGGTATCATGTTCTTGTTATAAGACATTACAAACCACTTGATTTTATCAATATTATTTTTAAAGAGATCAAACGCCTCAGGATTTGCAGACAAATAACCCCAATCAATCTTATTTTGATTTTCCTTGAGAATTTGAATAGCATTCGGGTTTAATGATAACATTTCCCAATCAATCTTTTCAAAATTTTCTTTAAGAATGTTTATAGCTTTAGGATTTCGTGAAAGCATCGTCCATTCGATTTTATCCCAATTGTCAATAAGAAGTTTAAGACTATTTGGATTTGCCGATAGATTATACCAATTTATTTTTTCAAGATTTGCTTCAAGAATTTCTATTGCATTCGGGTTCTTCGATAAATTATCCCAGTTAATATTTTCAGGATGTGCTTTAAGTAACTCAATTGCGCCTGGATTTTCTGAAAGCATTTCCCAATCAATATTCTCTATATTTGCTTCAAGAAGTTCAATCGCATTTTTATTTCCAGATAGATAATACCAATCGATTTTATCCGGATGTTCTTTAAGTATATCTATAGCATTCTCATTTTTCGATAACATCGACCAATCGATCTTATCGAGATTTTTTTTGAGATAGTCAATTGCATTAATGTTTGATGACAAATAAATCCAACAGAGTTCATCAGGATTTATCCAATCCAATAATTCTAATTCCATGACTGTTAAATTAGAATTAAAAAAATAAACAAAATCAATTTTTAAATATTATACAATGATTATTCATCAAAATAATTATTATATATTTCTTCTTCTCCATATTCTTCAATTAGTCTAAATATCCGTTTTTGGATGTAAAGCCTTTGCAATGATTTCTTCTTTGAGTTCTAAATTGGAATTTTGCAGTTTCTCATAATTATAAGTAAATATCGCAGGGTTTTTAGATAGATTATACCATTTTACATTTTCTTGATTTGCTTGTAAAATTTCGATGGCGCAAGGATTTTCTGAAAGCATTTCCCAATCAATATTATTTACATTTTCTTTGATTAATTGAATAGCATTTGGATTAGATGATAAATTACCCCAATGAATTTTATGTTTATTTTTTTCAAGAAGTTCTATGGCATTTGGATTTCTAGATAAATTAAACCAACTGATTTTATCTAAATTTTTTTTAATGATATCCATCGCTTCAGGATTTTCTGATAAATAATACCAATCGATTTTATCTGGATTTGCTTTTAAAAATTTGATTGCATTAGGATTTTTTGACAAATAACTATTTATTAGTTTATTAGGACATACCCATTTTAGTAATTTCATAATTTAAAAAATGAATATAACTATAACTTTAAATAAAAATAAAATGATTTCACTTAATTTATTAGATTGGATTGATATAAATAAATTAAATTGGTGGTATTTATCATCTAATCCAAATGCTATTGACCTACTCAAAGAAAATCCTGATAAGATTTATTGGGATACATTATCCGCTAATCCACAAGCAATAGAAATTTTAAAAGCTAATCAAAATAATATTAATTGGTTTCAATTATCGGCTAATGAAAATGCTATTGAACTTTTAGAGACAAATATAAATAAAATCAATTGGTCTAATATATCTAGAAATTATAATGCCATAGATTTAATTAAAAAAAATTTAGATAAAATTAATTGGTCTTTATTATCTTTTAATCAAAACGCAATAGAAATTTTAAAAGAAAATCCTGATAAAATCGATTGGTTTTATTTGTCTGCTAATCCAGGAGCAATCGAATTATTAAAAGCTAATCCAGATAAAATCGATTGGAATGTATTATCAAGTAATAATAACGCTATTCAACTTTTACAAGAAAATCCTGAAAAGATCAAATGGCATTCATTATCAATGAATAAAAATGCAATTGAACTCTTAAAAAATAATCAAGATAAATTAGATTGGTGTAATTTATCTTTAAATCCAAATGCAATTGAACTACTCAAAGAAAATTTAGATAAAATCGATTGGTTTTATTTATCTATAAATCTAAATGCAATTGAACTACTCAAAGAAAATCAAGATAAAATCAATTGGCTATATTTAGCATCTAACGCCAGTATTTTTAATTATAATTATGAGAAACTGCGAAATTCCAATTTAGAACTCAAAGAAGAAATCATTGCAAAAGCTTTACATCCAAAACGGATATTTAGATTAATTGAAGAATATGGCGAGGAAGAAATTTATAATAATTATCTAGATGATTGAAAAAAAAATGAAATAATTATTTTTTTTAAATTATTTTATGTCGATATCCATGAAGTTATTGAGTTGGATTGATAAATCCAAATTGAATTGGGATAAAGTATGTCAAAATATTAACTCAATCGAATTACTCAAAGAAAATCCTGAGAATATCAATTGGCATTATTTATCATCTAATCCAAATGCCGTTGATATTCTTAAAGAAAATCCAGACAAAATTAGTAAGTTTTTTATTGCATTTAATCCAAATATTATCAATATAGTCAGCGAAGATGAATTGGATTTATTTAAACTTTCTGAAAATCCTAATGCTATAAAATATTTACGCAAAAATCCAGACAAAATCGATTATTTCTATTTGTCGGCTAATCCTAATGCTATAGAACTTTTAGAAGAAAATGAAAAAGAAATTTATTGGGACAGACTATCTGCTAATCCCAATGCCATAGAACTTTTAAAAAGAAATCAAGATAAGATTAATTGGGAATGGCTTTCTGATAATCCAAATGCAATCGAAATCTTAAAAGAAAATATAGATAATATTGATTGGTATTTCTTATCTGCTAATCCAAATGCAATCGAAATTTTAAAAGCAAATCCTGATAAAATCGATTGGTGTCAATTGGCAATCAATCCAAATGCAATCGAACTTTTAAAAGCAAATCCAGAAAATAGTTATTGGCCTGGCATTTCAGCTAATCCAAATGCCATTCAATTACTCAAAGATAATTTAGATAAAATCGATTGGAATGAATTATCTACAAATACCAATCCAGAAGCTATGGAAATTTTAAAAGAAAATCAAGATAAAATTAATTGGGAGACCTTCTCCAAAAATCCCGCAATCTTTACATATGATTACGAGAAAATGCGAAATTCCAATTTAACACTCAAAGAAGAAATTATTGCTGTTGCTTTACATCCAAAACGGATATTTAGATTAATTGAAGAATACGGCGAAGAAGAGATTTATAATATCTATTTTGACGAATAAAAAAAACAAAAAAATGATAATTATTATTATTTTTGTTTTTATTCACCAAATGCAACAACCACCACCTATGAAATTATTGGATTGGATTGATAAAAATGTTTTAGATTGGATATTTTTGTCAGAAAATCCAAATGCAATTCAATATTTAAAAGAAAATCTTGATAAAATTATTTGGTCTGTATTATTATCAACAAATCCAGCAGCCATTGAACTGTTAAAAGAAAATCAAAATAAAATTGATTGGGAATTGCTTTCAACTAATATAAACGCTATAGAACTTTTAAAAGAAAATCAAAATAAAATTGATTGGACTTTATTTTCGGATAATTGTAATGCAATAGAAATCTTAAAAGAAAATCCCGATAAAATCAATTGGCATGTATTATCAACAAATCCAGCAGCCATTGAACTTTTAAAAGAAAATCCCCATAAAATTGATTGGATATATCTTTCTGTAAATATTAATGCAATCGAAATATTAAAAGCAAATCCCCATAAAATTAATTGGAGATATCTTTCCGATAATATTAATGCAATAGAAATATTAAAAGACAATCTTGATAAAATCAATTGGTGTCTATTATCAGGTAATCCAAATGCAATCAAACTTTTAAAAAAAAATCCAGATAAAATTTATTGGCCTGGTATTTCAGCTAATCCAAATGCCATGCAATTACTCAAAGAAAATCAAAATAAGATCGATTGGAGTTATTTATCAATAAATACCAATCCAGAAGCTATAGACCTTTTAAAAGAAAATCAAAATAAAATTGATTGGTTTAATTTATCTAAAAATCCTGCGATCTTTACCTATGATTACGAGAAAATGCGAAATTCCAATTTAGACCTAAAAGAAGAAATCATTGCAACTGCTCTACACCCAAAACGGATATTTAGACTAATTGAAGAATATGGCGAAGAAGAGATTTATAATATCTATTTTGATGAATAAAATAAAAAATAAAAATTGATATTTATATTTTTGTTTTTATTCACCAAATGCAACAACCACCACCTATGAAATTATTGGATTGGATTGATAAAAATGTTTTAGATTGGGTCTTTTTATCAAGAAATCCAAATGCAATTGAACTAATTAAAAAAAATTTAGATAAAATTAATTGGTCTGTATTATCAATAAACCCAGCAGCCATTGAAATCTTAAAAGAAAATCCTGATAAAATTGATTGGTGTTTTCTTTCAACTAATATAAACGCTATAGAACTTTTAAAAGCAAATCCAAATAAAATCGATTGGACTTTATTGTCGGCTAATCATAATGCAATAGAAATCTTAAAAGAAAATCCAAATAAAATCGATTGGTGTTATCTTTCAAGTAATCATAATGCAATAGAACTTTTAAAAAAAAATCTTGATAAAATCAATTGGTTCTATTTATCAGGCAATATCAATGCAATAGAAATTTTAAAAGAAAATTTGCATAAAATAAATTGGAGATATCTTTCCGAAAATATTAATGCAATAGAAATCTTAAAAGCAAATCCTAATAATATCCATTGGGATATATTATCAAATAATCATAATGCCATTAAACTACTCAAAGAAAATCAATCTTATATTGATTGGTCTTGCATTTCAGCTAATCCAAATGCCATACAATTACTCAAAAAAAATCAAAATAAAATTAATTGGTGTTATTTATCAATAAATACCAATACAGAAGCTATGGACCTTTTAAAAGAAAATCAAGATAAAATCGATTGGATTAATTTATCTAAAAACCCAGCGATCTTTACCTATGATTACGAGAAAATGCGAAATACCAATTTAGATCTCAAAGAAGAAATTATTGCAACTGCTTTACATCCAAAACGGATATTTAGACTAATTGAAGAATATGGCGAAGAAGAGATTTATAATATCTATTTTGATGAATAAAAATTGATATTTATTTTTTGTTTTTATTAATATAAAATGTCACAACAACCACCTATGAAATTATTAGATTGGATTGATATAAGTATTTTGGATTGGATATTTTTGTCAGAAAATCCAAATGCAATTAAACTTTTAAGAGAAAATCTAGATAAAATTAATTGGTCTGTATTATCAACAAACACAGCAGCCATTGAAATCTTAAAAGAAAATCAAGATAAAATCGATTGGTGTTTTCTTTCAACTAATATAAATGCTATAGAACTTTTAAAAGCCAATTTAGATAAACTTGATTGGACTTTATTATCAGGTAATCGTAATGCAATAGAAATTTTAAAAGAAAATCAACATAAAATTAATTGGCATGTATTATCAGGTAATTATGGTGCAATAGAAATATTAAAAGAAAATCAAAATAAAATTGATTGGGATATATTATCAGAAAATCATAACTCTATAGAACTTTTAAAAGCAAATCCTGATAAAATCAATTGGAGATATCTTTCCGAAAATATAAATGCAATCGAAATTTTAAAAGAAAATCAAGATAAAATCAATTGGTATTATCTATCAGGTAATATAAATGCAATAGAAATTTTAAAAGAAAATCAAAATAAAATTAATTGGCATGTTTTATCAAGAAACCCACGAGCAATAGAACTTCTCAAAGAAAATCAAAATAAAATTAATTGGTCTAGTTTATCATATAATTATAATGCTATAGATATTATTAAAAATAATTTTGACAAGATCTATTTATATGATGGATTAGCTGAAAATATTAATAGTATTGATTTATTAAAAGATAATATTGACAAACTTATAAATATTCATAATTTATCAACAAATCCTTCTATTTTTACTTATGATTATGAAAAAATGCGAAATTCCAATTTAGAACTCAAAGAAGAAATTATTGCAGCTGCATTACACCCAAAACGGATATTTAGACTAATTGAAGAATATGGCGAAGAAGAGATTTATAATAATTATTTTGATGAATAAAATAAAAATTGATATTTATTTTTTGTTTTATTAATATAAAATGTCACAACAACCACCTATGAAATTATTAGATTGGATTGATATTAATACAATAAATTGGAATATGTTATCAAGAAATCCAGATGCTATAGAACTTTTAAAAGCAAATCCTGATAAAATCAATTGGTATTATTTGTCAGCTAATCCAAATGCTATAGAACTTTTAAGAGAAAATCCAGATAAAATTAATTGGGCTTATTTGTCAGCTAATTATAATTCTATAGAACTTTTAA
>Ga0114971_10001548_pt1 | contig 15629 bp, 9 predicted proteins | sample M_140625_MF_Meta_FD_87320 | JGI IMG/M metagenome (GOLD analysis project Ga0114971, IMG submission 87320) | Freshwater microbial communities from Lake Montjoie, Canada to study carbon cycling - M_140625_MF_MetaG | ecosystem: Environmental > Aquatic > Freshwater > Lake | place: Lake Montjoie...
AGACGTCGTCGCTGACGGCGACGGCCTGCTCGGCAAGCTCGATGTGGCGTGCAGAAAGCTCCGAAATGTGCACGAGTCCCTCGATGCCATCAGCAACGCGAACGAATGCACCGAATTGAACCAGTTTGGTGACCTTGCCCGGCGCGATTTCGCCAATCGCGTGCTCGCGAGCAAACACCTGCCAAGGATCTTCCTGCGTGGCCTTGAGCGACAGCGAAATGCGTTCGCGATCCTCTTCGATCTCGAGAACCTCGACCGTGACTTCCTGGCCAATCTCAACAACTTCAGACGCGTGCTCGATGTGCTTCCAGGAGAGTTCAGAGACGTGAATGAGTCCGTCTACGCCACCGAGGTCAACAAATGCGCCGAAGTTGACGATGGACGAAATAACTCCCTTACGAATCTGCCCCTTCTGGATATTGCCGAGAATCTGGCTCCGGCTCTCAGACTGGGTCTGCTCGAGCAGAGCGCGACGCGACAGAACGACGTTGTTGCGGTTCTTGTCGAGCTCGAGGATCTTGGCTTCAATTTCCTGACCGAGGTACGGCGTGAGGTCGCGGACGCGGCGAAGTTCGATAAGAGAGGCCGGAAGGAACCCGCGAAGACCGATGTCGACGATTACTCCACCCTTGACGACCTCGATAACGGTACCGGTGACGATTCCGTCGGCTTCTTTGACCTTCTCGACGTCACCCCACGCACGCTCGTACTGGGCGCGCTTCTTGGAAAGAATGAGACGACCTTCTTTGTCTTCCTTCTGGAGGACGAGGGCCTCGATGACATCGCCAACCTTGACAACCTCGTCGGGGTTTACGTCGTGCTTGATGGAAAGTTCGCGGATGGGAATAACACCCTCCGTCTTGTAGCCGACATCGAGGAGAACCTCGTCGCGGTCGACCTTGACGACAGTGCCTTCGATAAGGTCTCCGTCATTGAAGAACTTCAGCGTTTTTTCAACTTCGGCGAGGAAATCCTCGGCTGATCCGATGTCATTGATCGCGACCTGTTTGGTCTGGCTGGTTGTCATGTGTGTAGGTGCTCCAGTGGGGCATAAATAATGCCCACGCAAATCTCTTCACGCGGGCGGCGGACAGGGATGTGCTGCCGGACGGCAACACCCAAGTCTAACGCCCGCTATCGCGGGTTCGCAACCGCTACCAGTCCGCCAGCACCGCGGTGCGAAGGGTGTCGAGACCCGTTCCGCCGATATCGAGGGCGCGTTTGTGCCACGCCGAGAGTGAGAACGACGAACCTTCACGGCGTTCGGATTCGGCTCGTAGGTCTTCCCAGATACGCTGGCCAATCTTGTAGGACGGGGCTTGTCCGGGCCAGCCCAGGTAGCGATTGACCTCAAACCGCACGAATTCGTCCTCCATGAGAACGTTGTCGCGCATGAAATGGTAGGCGAAATCCGCATCCCAGATACCGTTTCCGTCCGGTCGCTTCTTGCCGAGGTGGACTCCGATGTCGAGAACGACTCGAGCAGCGCGCATGCGCTGACCGTCCAGCATCCCGAAGCGGTCTCCGTCGTCGTCGAGATATCCGAGTTCCGCCATGAGGCGCTCGGCGTAGAGCGCCCAGCCCTCAGCGTGACCCGATGAGCCGGCCAGTTGACGACGCCACGTGTTCAACTGTGCCGAGTTGTAGACCGCTTGAGAGATTTGCAGGTGGTGTCCGGGCACGCCCTCGTGGTACACGGTGGTTGTTTCACGCCAGGTGTCGAACTCGGTGACACCCTCTGGCACGCTCCACCACATTCGGCCGGCCCGCGAGAAATCGTCCGACGGACCGGTGTAATAAATCCCGCCCTCCTTCGTTGGGGCGATGTGGCACTCGAGATTGCGCATGGGTTCGGCGATCTCGAAGTGTTCCTTACCCAGTTCTCGCACTGCATTGTCCGAGAGTTTTTGCATCCACGCCTGTAACGCCTCGGTGCCGTGAATCTTTCGCGTCGGGTCGTTGTCGAGAGCCGCGACGGCGTCGGCCACCGACCCACCCGCAATTCGCTTCGCAATCGTCTCTTGTTCCGCCCTCATTCGGGCCAGTTCGTCCAGACCCCACTCGTACGTTTCGTCCAGATCGACCGTCGCCCCCAGGAAGTGGCGGGAATGCAGACCGTAGACCTCGCGACCTACGCCGTCGTGTTCGTGGGACGCCGGAGCGAGATCGTCGCGGAGGAATGTCGCAAACTCGAGGTACGCGAGACGCGCGGATTCAGCCGCTGTCAGGAGGTCGGCGCGCAAGGAATCGGGCAAGTCACTCGGTGCGGTGTTCGTTGCGAAGTCGATAAAGAAGCCCTCTGGACCGGCGTTTCGCTCCGCCTGAGAAATCACTTCGACAATCTGGCGTCGAGCGGGAACGAATCCTTGTCGAATGCCCTCTGCGAGGGTCTGCCGATAGCCACCCAGGGCTGACTTGATGTTGCCGAGCTTTGCAGCGATGGTTTCCCACGCCTCTGCGCCATCGGTTGGCATGAGATCGAACACGTCGCGGATTCCTTGAGCGGGTGACTGGATGTTGTTGAGGTCTCGCAAGTGCCACTTCGACTCGCTCAACTCGAGGGCCAGCTCAAGGTCTCCCGTGAGGTCCAATTTGGTCACACGATCGACATCATCAACGGCATCCACCGATCGCAGTGCAGTGAGGGTCGAACGAACTTCTGCGTCGTAGAGCGCGTGACCGTTCGGCGAATAGTCGCCGTACTGGGACACATCCCCGTCGCGACCAAGCCAGATGCGAAAATCGGGGTCCAACTCGCAGAGAGTGTCCACCCATTTCTCGGCAATGAGGTCAACAGCGGTCGGAGTGCGTTTTTCGGTCATGCCAGAAGCCTAGTGACCTGCCTCTTTCCAGGACAACCCGAGCCCGATCTGTACGTCAAGCGGTACAGAGAGCGTGACGGCGTGTTCCATTGCGTCTTCGACAATCACTCGAAGGCGATCGGTTTCGCCCGGTGCAACTTCAAAAATGAGTTCGTCGTGAACCTGGAGCAGAAGCCTTGACGATAGTGACGCGTTTCGCAGACCCTCGACGGCGCGAATCATCGCAATTTTCATGATGTCGGCCGACGTCCCCTGAATCGGGGCGTTCAACGCGGCTCGTTCCGCATTATCACGAACCATTCGATTCGAGCTGGCGAGGTCTCCAAATTGTCGCTTGCGACCGAACACCGTCGTGGTAAACAAATCCTTGCGGGCTTGTTCGACAACGGCCCGGAGGTAGTCTCGAACCCCACCGAAACGGTCGAAATAGTCGGACATGAGCGATTTTGCTTCTTTGTTGTCGATGCGCAATTGCTTTGCGAGGCCGAAGGCGGACAGTCCATAAGCAAGACCGTACGACATTGCCTTGACCTTCGATCGCATCGCGGGCGTGACGTCAGCCGGTTCGACACCGAACACCGTCGCCCCGACATAACGATGAAGGTCCTCTCCCGACTTGAATGCCTCGATCAGGGCTTCGTCGCCGGACAAGTGCGCCATGATGCGCATCTCAATCTGCGAATAATCGGCGGTGAGGAGACGCTCGTGTGCCGAGTCGGCGATGAACGCGGCCCGAATCTGAGCACCGACATCGCTGCGTATCGGGATGTTCTGGAGGTTCGGCTCCGACGACGACAATCGACCCGTCGTCGTGCCGGTCTGGTCGAACGTCGTATGAATTCGACCGTCGGGTTGGATGCTCTTGCGCAAGACCTCGACGATTTGCGCAAGCTTGGTTTGTTCACGATGCTCAAGCAAGCCATCGAGGAACGGGTGTGGGTTCGACGCTTGTAGGTCCACGAGAGACGCAGCATCCGTTGAGTATCCGGTTTTGGTTGCCCGCGTTTTGGGCATCCCCAGTGTGTCGAACAAGACTTCTTGCAGCTGCTTCGGCGACGACAGATTCATCTCGGTGCCGATCATTGCAAACAGCTCGGCGGCCTTCGCGTCTGCGGTTGCGGTGAGGCGGCCATAAATGTCGTCCAAAATTGCCGCGTCCATTGCAATGCCCGTTCGTTCCATCGCGAGAAGGACGGGGATCAGCGGAACCTCAATCTCGTGCTCAATCGACTGTTGACCTTCGTCCAGTCGTCCCTCGAACTCAGCATCAAGTTGGGTCAGGATCCACGCGGTCGTCGCGGTACTGGAGGGGTCGACCGAAGGAACGAGTTCGTTGGGATCCGCAACCGGGACATCGAGGCCCGTGAGCGCCCGGGCAACATCGGGCAGCACCAACGACTTTGTGGACGAATCGAGTAGCCACGCCGCAACCCTGGTGTCGCGAACGATTCCGCCGAGCGAGAGATTGAATTCCGCGAGGAGATGCCCGAGGGCCTTTCCGTCGTGGACAATTTTGGGCGTAGTGCCCGCAAGCCAGGCGTCGAACGCTACATGGTCGAGTGAGTCGCTCGCCCGAACAGACCTCACGCACACGTCGTGAGTAGCGAGACCGATAGCGAAGCCGTCATCACCGCGTTCGATAAAGAGCCCGATTCGCTCATCGGCGTTATCCGTCAACCATTTCGCAAGTTCTTCGTCCCCCATGTGACGCGGGATGGGGGCAGGGACCTGTTCACGAATTGGCGTGCTCGGAACATGTGTTGGCGGCGCGGTCGCCACATCGGCCGCCGCCCCACCGAACTGCAAGACCCGTTGCTTGAGCGACCGAAACTGCAGTCGATCGAACACTTCAACGACCTCAGTCGGCTCGATCGGGCGCCGGATTAGTCCGTCGAGAGGAACCGGAAGTTCGAGATCGCGAACAAGTTTGTTGAGTCGCGCGTTGCGTTCGACGTTACCGATTTGCTCGCGCAGATTGTTTCCAACGACGCCACCGATCTCGTCTCGGTGGGCCAGCACCGCGTCGAGCGACCCGTATTGCTGAATCCATTTCACCGCGGTCTTTTCGCCCACCTTGTCGACCCCGGGCAGGTTGTCGGAGATCTCGCCGACCAACGCCGCGATGTCGGGATACTGGTCCGGCCGAATGCCGTAGCGTTCTTCGACCGCTGCGGGTGTATAGCGCTTGAGCTCGGACACGCCGCGCGCGCTCGGATACAACACCGTGACCTTGTCGGTGACAAGTTGGAAGGTGTCACGGTCGCCGGAAACCACCAGTACCTCGAGACCGGCGGCTTCTCCCTTCGTCGCCAGTGTCGCGAGAATATCGTCCGCTTCGTAGTTCTCCATTTGCATCGTCTCGATGCGCATCGCACGGAGTGCTTCTTGGAGCAGCGGAACCTGACCGATGAACTCAGGTGGCGTCTCGCCTCGGGTCCCCTTGTATTCGGGGTATTCTGCGGTTCTGAACGAATAACGTGAGATGTCGAACGCGACGGCCACGTGGGTGGGCTTTTCGGCCTGCAGAATCGTCAGAATCATGGACAAGAAGCCGTGAATCGCATTTGTGTGCTGCCCGCCGGAGGTCTGGAACGATTCGAGCGGTAGGGCGTAAAAAGCGCGGAACGCGAGCGAATGACCATCAATAACGAGAAGGGTAGGCTTTTCCGTGTCGCTCACGGCTTTAGCCTACCGAGCGCCGCCGACGGAAGGATTGCACTGTGGGAGTACTCGACAACCTTGACCCCGAATTGCAAGCGAGGTTTTCGACCGGCGGCGGCGAGCTGACCAGGAAGATGGGAATCGAGCTCCTCGAAATCTCTGCAGAACGAACGGTCGGGCGGATGCCGGTCGAGGGAAACCGCCAGGTCGTCGGAATTTTGCACGGCGGAGCCCACGTCGTTCTGGGTGAAACCCTAGGCAGCGTTGCGGCCGCGGTCCACGCCGGCGCTGGCCGTTATGCGGTCGGTATTGATATCAACGCAACGCACACCAAGAGCATCGCGGAAGGTTGGGTTACCGGCACGTGCGCCGCCATCTCGCTTGGGAAAACGATTTGTGTTCACGAAATCATCGTCACCAACGAGGCCGGTGAGCGATTGTCCACGGTCCGCATCACGAACCTGCTGCGCGACCGATGATTGCCGCCCAATTTATTTTCGAGCCGGGCGACTACGACGACGAGTTCCATGTATTGGACGCCGCGATCGATATCGCCGCGAAGTCCATCACGGGATTTTTAGGCACCGACCGCTGGGTTTCACAGGATGGGCTGTGCGTCAACGCAATCTACTATTTCACGGACATGGCGGCTCTCACCAAACTGGGACGCTTCGACGATCACCGAACGGCCAAGAGCCAGGTCGACCGTTGGTACAAGCGATATCGAGTCATCGTGACGGAAGTCACCGCAACCTATGGGAACATGCCCCACATCGCCTCCGGCGACCTCTAAGACGAGGGATTCAACTGTTCTATGACGGCCTGAGCAATTTCGGTCATCGTCAGGCGTCGGTCCATTGAGGCTTTTTGAATCCAGCGGAACGCCTCGGGCTCTGTCAGCTTCATCTTTTCCTGCAACAAGCCTTTCGCGCGATCGAGAATCTTGCGCGTTTCGAGCCGCTCGAGCGCATCGGTCACTTCGGCCTCCACGGCGAGAAGTTCTTGATGTCGAGACAACGCCACTTCAATCTGCGGCAAGAGCCGTTCCGGAGTGAAGGGTTTGACAACGTAGGCGATCGCGCCCGCTTCGACCGCTCGCGCGATGAACTCAGATTGGGCAAACGCCGTGAGCATCACCACCGGGGCCAGTCGGTCTTTCCCGATTGCCTCAGCCGCGGTCAGTCCATCCATTTTTGGCATCGTGATGTCCATGATGACGAGATCGGGTCGAAGTTCCCGAGTGAGCTCAATTGCTGCCTCGCCATCCGCCGCCTCGCCAACCACGTCGAAACCGTTTTCACGCAAGACTTCGACAATGTCCATTCGGATGAGTGCCTCGTCCTCAGCAACCACAACGCGACGGGCTACGGTTTCACTCACGGGTTCAGCCTACGGTATCGTTTTCACCTGGGGCCGGATTGGCGGAATGGCAGACGCGAAGCACTCAAAATGCTTTGTCCGTAAGGGCGTGTGGGTTCAAGTCCCACATCCGGCACAACGAGAGGGCGGGGAATTCTCCCCGTCCTTTCTCAATTCGTTAGTGCTTCGGCATCTCGGTGCCGACAACGTGCACCCGAATATCGTTGGTTGAGCCGGCGACTCCCGGAGGCGAACCCGAGATTACGACGACCTTGTCCCCCTTCGCTGCCAGACCCTCTGAAAGCAGTGATTCGTCGACCTCGGTAAACATCTGATCAGTGTGGGTAACCGGGTCAACCAGATAGGACGTGATTCCCCAGTACAGCGCCATGCGACGACGAATCGACTCGTCTGTCGCGAAAGCCTTCATGGGAATACGGAAGCGGAGGCGCGACATGCGGCGGGCGGAGTCTCCGGACTCAGTGAAAACGCACACGTATTTTGCCTCGACGAAGTCCGCGACATCGGCCGCGGCAAGGGTGATTGCGCCGCCCTGCGTGCGCGGCTTCGTGCCGAGTGGCAAAATGCGCTCGAGCCCGTGTTCTTCCGTGTTTTCAATGATTCGCGCCATGGTGGCAACCGTGATCGCCGGAAACTCTCCGACACTCGTTTCACCAGACAGCATGACGGCATCCGCACCGTCGAGAATCGCATTGGCAACGTCGGACGTCTCGGCACGTGTTGGGACCGGCGAAGTAATCATCGACTCGAGCATCTGTGTCGCGACAATGACGGGTTTCGCCATGCGACGGGCGGCTTCGACAGTGCGCTTTTGAACGAGCGGTACCTGCTCGAGGGGTAACTCGACACCGAGGTCTCCGCGAGCGACCATGATCGCATCGAAGGCGTCGACGATTTCGTCAATCGCCTCTACGGCCTGGGGCTTTTCAATCTTGGCGATGACCGGGAGCCTAATTCCTTCTTCCGCCATAATTTCGTGCACGCGAGTGACATCGGACGCACTGCGCACGAACGAGAGCGCGATGTAATCCGCCCCAATTCGAAGACCCCATCGCAAATCGTCTTCGTCTTTCTTGCTCAGCGCGGGTACGTTGACGGCGACACCCGGAAGGTTGATGCCCTTGTTGTTGGAGACGGTCCCGCCAACGACAACCTCGGTGCGAACTCGAACACCGTCCGTGTCGAGTACTCGGACGTTCACCTTGCCATCATCGATGAGAAGTGTGTCACCCTCAGCAACGTCCTGCGGCAACCCCTTGAACGTCGTCCCACACATTTCTTTCGTGCCCTCGATGTCTTCGGTCGTGATCGTGAAGATGTCTCCGACAGCGAGGTCATGGGGACCGTCGGCAAACTTCCCGAGTCGGATCTTGGGCCCTTGCAGGTCGACGAGCACAGCAACCGGCTTTCCGAGGTCCGCTGCCACCTTTTTGATGTTGGCGAATACCGCTTCGTGAATCTCGTAAGTTCCGTGGCTGAGATTCATGCGCGCAACGTCGACACCCGCTTCGATAACGGCTCGGATTGTGTCATAACTGTTCGTTGCCGGTCCCAGCGTGGCAACAATCTTTGCGCGTCTCATGGTGTCCTTTGTGGTGGGTGTGGACTTCGTTAGAAGTGTATCGGGGCGTCATGCGCGGAAACCGGGATCGGCAGTGTCGTGCGACCGCGAAGGTACTCGTCGGCGCGAGCCGCGGCGGCGCGGCCCTCGGCAATAGCCCACACGATGAGCGACGCTCCTCGACCGGCGTCTCCGGCGACGAACACACCGGGGATGTTGGTTTCATAGGTGCTATTTCGTGCGACCGTTTCGCGCGACGACAAGTCAATGTTGAGCTGGTCCACGAGGACGCTGGACTCCACGCCCGTGTATCCGAGCGCAAGGAGAACGACGTCCGCAGGGAGCGTTTTTTCGCTGCCGGCTAAGGGTCTGCGCGCGCCATCGACGAACTCTGTTTCCGCAACAACAAGTCCCGTCAGTTCACCGTGTTCGTTTCCGAGGAACTCGACGGTCGATGCAAGATACGTGCGTTCTCCGCCTTCCTCGTGGGCGCTCTGTACCTCAAAGACCTGCGGGTCCATCGGCCAGGGCTGGGTCACCGGACGCTCGACCGGCGGCCGTTTACCAATGGCGAGGGTGGTGACGCTCAGCGCTCCTTGACGAAGCGCGGTTCCCAGGCAATCGGCGCCGGTGTCACCGCCCCCAAGAATGATGACGTTCTTCCCCGCGACATCGATGTGATCGAGGGGGTCCTCGCCCGCGACAGTCCGGTTGGAGGGTACGAGGTATTCCATCGCGAAGTGAATACCGGACAGTTCTCGGCCTGCGATGGGCAAGTCCCGACCAACCGGTGCGCCGGTCGCAACGATGACCGCGTCATACCGTTCATGAAGTTCAGCCCACGTGACGTCGATTCCGATGGTCACTCCCGTTCTGAATCGGGTTCCCTCCTCACGCATCTGGTCGATGCGCCGGTCGATGTGTCGTTTTTCCATCTTGAAATCCGGAATCCCGTAGCGAAGTAGTCCCCCGACGTATTCATCACGCTCGTAGACAGCAACAGTGTGACCAACCCGCGTTAGCTGCTGAGCCGCGGCGAGACCGGCCGGACCGGATCCGACAATGGCGATGGTCTTGCCGGTAAGGCGGTCGGGTAGAACCGGGTTGATGTAACCCTTTTCCCACGCGGTGTCGATGATCGCTAGCTCTGCCTGCTTGATAGTGACGGCTGGTTGGTTTATGCCCAGAACACACGACGATTCACACGGCGCCGGGCAGAGCCGCCCCGTGAACTCGGGGAAATTGTTGGTGGCGTGAAGTCGCTCACTCGCCGCCCGCCACTCGTCGCGATGGACCAAATCGTTGAATTCAGGGATCAGGTTCCCTAGTGGACAACCCTGGTGGCAGAACGCAACACCGCAGTCCATGCATCGCCCAGCCTGACGTTCAATCTGTCCTGACTCACGCTCGGCGTAGACCTCTTTCCAGTCGCGCAAGCGGATTGACACCGGCCGACGTTCGGGGGTTTCGCGCGCCGTCGTCTTCAGAAATCCTCGGGGGTCAGCCACCGGTCACCTCCATGATTTGCCGCCACACTTCCTCGCCGTCAGGGTCGCTTCCCGCATCGACTGAATTGTTTCGGAGGATGGAAACTCGGCGGAAATCGCGCGGTGTTATTGCCGTGATGCGATCGCGAGTGGCAGCCCACGCGTTGAGAAGCTCGGCGCTATAGAGCGAACCCGTTTCCATCACGTGAGTGGCGAGCAACCCGCGAACCGACTCGGCGTCATCGTCAGTCAACGCCGTCAGTTCGAGCTCACCCGAACGAATCGCCGCTTGGTTGACCGACGAAACGTCGAGATCGAGTACGTAGGCGTATCCGCCGCTCATACCTGCTCCAACGTTACGACCGGTCGAACCGAGAATGAGCGCAATCCCGCCGGTCATGTATTCGAGCGCGTGGTCGCCAGCGCCTTCGACCACGGCAATAGCGCCCGAGTTACGCACCGCGAATCGCTCACCCACGACGCCGGCTATGTACATCTCACCGCTCGTTGCCCCGTACCCGACGACGTTCCCAGCGATGATGTTGACGTTGGACGGGAACGTTGACTCGAGGGGCTGGCGCAGCACGATCCGGCCTCCGCTCAGGCCCTTGCCGACATAGTCGTTCGAATCCCCGATGAGGCGAAGGGTTATTCCGCTGGGAACGAAGGCGCCGAGTGATTGGCCTGCCGAACCGGCGAGCGAAATGTCGATGGTGTCCGGCGCAAGACCTTCTTCGCCGTGTGCTTTGGTTACAAAGTGCCCGAGCATCGTGCCGATTGCGCGATCGGTGTTGCGGATGTCGGCCGTGAGCGAGACCGGTGTCCCGTGCGCAAGCGCTTCCGCTGCGTCGCGAATGAAGGTGTGGTCAATGTGCGCCTCTAGCTCGTGGTTCTGTTGGCTCACGTTATGTCGGGGAGCATCATCGGCAAATGAAGGACCACGGAGAACGGGCGTAAGGTCGAGCCCTTCGGTCTTCCAGTGGTTGACCGCACGGTCTACGTCGAGAATCTCGCGGCGACCAATCGCTTCCGCCAGGGTTCGGACCCCCAACGACGCCAAGATCTCGCGAACCTCTTCCGCGAGGTACTCGAAGAACGTCTCGACGAATTCAGGTTTGCCGTTGAAACGCTCGCGCAAGAGCGGATTCTGCGTCGCAACTCCGACTGGGCACGTGTCGAGGTGACATGCGCGCATCATGATACAACCGCTCACGACCATCGGAGCGGTCGCAAAACCGTATTCCTCCGCACCAAGAAGAGCCGCAATGACGACGTCTCGACCCGTTTTCATCTGACCATCAACCTGCAGGACAACTCGCCCGCGCATATCGTTCAGCATGAGCGTTTGCTGGGCCTCCGCGAGCCCAAGTTCCCAGGGGGTTCCCGCGTGCTTCAGTGACGACAGCGGGCTGGCGCCCGTGCCACCGTCGTGACCCGAGATCAAAATGACATCGGCCTTCGATTTGGCGACGCCGGCCGCGACAGTTCCAACGCCCGCCTCGGACACGAGTTTGACATGTATTCGTGCGGACGGATTAGAACGCTTGAGGTCGAAGATGAGTTGCTTGAGGTCTTCAATCGAATAGATATCGTGGTGTGGCGGTGGTGAAATAAGACCGACACCCGGTGTCCCCATCCGTGTCCTCGCAATCCACGGGTACACCTTGTTCGACGGAAGTTGCCCTCCCTCGCCCGGCTTTGCACCCTGTGCCATCTTGATTTGGATGTCTTCGGCGTGAGTGAGATACATGCTCGTCACTCCAAACCGACCACTGGCGACCTGTTTGATTGCGCTGCGACGCTCGGGGTCCAACAAGCGGTCGACCGATTCGCCGCCCTCTCCGGTGTTTGATCGAGCGCCCAGCCGGTTCATCGCGATCGCGAGCGTCTCGTGCATCTCTTGAGAAATGGCGCCGTACGACATCGCTCCCGTTGAAAACCGACGAATAATGTCGTGAGCAGACTCGACCTCATCGAGTGGAACCGCTGGGCGATCGGCAGCAAACCGAAAAAGTCCTCGAAAGGTCATGAGACGTTCCGACTGTTCATCGACGGCCTTGGTGTAATCACGGAAGATGTCGTAGCGCTTTTCACGCGTCGCGTGTTGCAACTTGAACACTGTCTCTGGATTGAAGAGGTGGGGAGGTCCTTCGCGTCGCCAGGAGTACTCGCCACCCACTGGAAGCACTTCGTGGAAGGTCGCTGGGTTACCGTAGGCGACCTCGTGCCGTCGGCGCGTTTCTTCGGCGATGATGTCCATCGTCACACCACCGAGAATGCTCGTGACACCGGTGAAATAGCGATCGACCACTTCCGTACTGAGACCAACCGCCTCGAATGCCTGCGCACCGGCGTAAGACGCGACCGTGGAGATGCCCATCTTTGACATTGTCTTGAGCAGTCCCTTGCCCAATGCATAGATGATGTTGGCAACAGCCTCTTCGGGAGTGATTCCGGTGATGAGGCCTGTTCGAACCAACAGTTCGGCGGTCTCCATTGCGAGGTACGGGTTAATCGCCGATGCACCGAATCCGACAAGTGTTGCAACGTGGTGCACCTCTCGGACGTCTCCCGCCTCGACAATCAGAGACGACTGCATACGCCGACCGGTTCGGATCAGGTGGTGGTGAATTGCCGACAACATCAGTAGCGAGGGGATTGGAGCCAGGTCAGCATCCGAGTCGCGATCGCTGAGAACAACGAACATCGCTCCGTTGTCGAGTGCCGAATCAACCTCCGCACACATCTGGTCCAGCCGACGCTCCATCGCCTGCGCGCCCTCATCGATCCGATACAGCCCCGAGACGACGTGGGTCACGGGCCGTCCGTCGTGTTGCAGGTGAATTATTTTGGCCAGTTCATCGTTGTCGATGACGGGAAAGGGAAGAGCAACCTGACGTGCGTGGCCCGGTGTTGCATCCAACAAGTTTCGTTCGGGACCGAGCCCAACGTGCAACGAGGTCACGATTTCTTCACGAATTGCATCAAGTGGTGGGTTGGTGACCTGAGCAAACTGTTGGGCGAAATAGTCGAACAAGAGTCGGGGACGTTCGGACAGCACCGCTACCGGTGAGTCGCTCCCCATCGCACCCAGGGGTTCCGCGCCGAATTGCGCCATCGGCATAATCAGAACTCGCACTTCTTCTTCCGTGTAACCGAAGGTCTTCTGCCGTCGTTGGACGGACGGAGCGGTGTGAATAACATGTTCGCGCCACGGGAGTTCCTCGAGAGCAATCGCATTATCGCGGGACCACTCCCCCCACGGGCCGGCGGTCGCAACAGAATCCTTGATTTCAGCGTCCTCGATGATGCGACCGTTGACCGTGTCCACCAGGAACATCCGTCCCGGCTGAAGGCGTCCTTTGCGAATCACCTTTTTCGGGTCAACGTCGTAGACGCCAATCTCTGACGCCAAGACCACGAGTCCGTCGTCAGTAACAAGGAATCGACCAGGTCGCAGACCGTTCCGATCCAGTGTCGCGCCGGCGATTGCACCATCCGAAAACGCAAGTGCCGCGGGTCCGTCCCAGGGTTCCATGAGTGACGAGTGATAACGGTAAAAGTCTCGTCGCGCGGTATCCATTGACTCGTCGTTTTCCCAGGCCTCGGGGACCATCATCATGATTGCGTGAGGCAACGACCGCCCGGCCAGCTCGAGGAGTTCGACCACCTCGTCGAACGACGCCGAGTCACTCGCGCCGTCGGTCACAATCGGAAAGAGAGACGTCAGATCACCGAGTACGCCCGACGACAATTGCGACTGACGTGCGCGCATCCAGTTCCGATTCGCGTTGATCGTGTTGATTTCTCCGTTGTGTGCGATGTAACGGAAAGGTTGAGCGAGCGGCCACGACGGAAAGGTATTGGTCGAGAAACGCGAGTGAACAACCGCCAAGGTGGACTCAACTCGGTCGTCCGAGAGGTCGGGAAAAAACGGCTCGAGTTGGAGAGTTGTCACCATCCCTTTGTACACAATCGTGCGACTGGACAGCGACGGGAAATACGTCCCTAACTCCCGTTCGGCACGCTTACGAAGCCGAAATGTTCTTCTATCGAGGTCGATACCCGACGCAGTGCCGTTGGGGTCCGACAGAAACAGTTGTTCAAAAGCGGGCATAACTTCCCGTGCAAGACTCCCAAGGTGGGTGGGGTCGGTTGGGACAGACCGCCAACCCAGAACGGACAGCCCTTCACTCAACGCGATCTCTGCGATTCGCGCCTTTTCGGATTCGCGCTGTGCCTCATTGAGCGGTAGGAAGGCGATTCCAGCGGCGTAACGGCCGGTTACCGGCAAAGCGAAAGGAAGAACTGAGCGAAAGAAGCGATCCGGAACCTGAATTTGAATTCCAGCTCCGTCGCCGGTACCGGCGTCAGAGCCGACCGCGCCTCGGTGCTCTAGGTTACGGAGGCTAGACAGTGCGATAGCGATGATGTCGTGTCCAGCCGAACCACGCATCGTAGCGACCATCGCGAATCCGCACGAGTCTTTCTCGTGCGAAGGGTCATAGAGACCTGTTCTCGCCGGGACGGCGCTGAAACGCTCAAACGGGTTCAACAGAATCATCATCCTTCCGGGATCAGGGACGACGTTGGCCCACGGTCAACTAACGGAACTCAAGAAAGTCAACGAGAAGGGCTTGTGGCTCTGGATCGCGACACGGTGGACTCGGCTTCGCCGGCGAGTTCCTCCGCGGTATAGGTGTCCCCCGATTCTAGCCCTTTCTCTGACGCCGAGTAGTGTCCGAGACGGTAGCCGGAGGGCTCGAAACCAGGATGGCGCCACCCCTGCACAAGCAAGATGACAACTCCGAGTATTACGGCTGCGACCGCGCCCCAGACGTTGACGCGGACACCGAGGAACGACTCACTCGGGTCGAGGCGGATCGTTTCGATCGCGATGCGACCAATTCCGTACCACACGAGATACACCGCAAAATTTCGGCCCCACTGCAGAGTGAACCTGCGACCGGCCCAGATTATGACCGCCGCACCGAGCAGATTCCATAGTGCTTCGTAAAGGAAAGTGGGGTGAAACAGGGTTCCGGGAGGCAGGCCAAGTGGATAGGCGGGATTGAGCAGATCGATCTCTAACCCCCAGGGCAGATCAGTCGGACCACCGAACAGTTCCTGGTTGAAATAGTTTCCGAAACGGCCGATCGCTTGCGCGATGATGAGGCCGGGAGCGATCCCATCGAGCAGGGCCGTGAAACGAAGTCCGCTGATGCGACACCCGATCCAGCCACCAACAGCGCCGAGAATAAGGGCGCCGAAAATCGCGAGCCCCCCTTCCCATACGTAGAAAACCCGTGCGATGTCTTGACCGGCAAAGTAGTCGGCGGGATGAGTAATCACGTGATACGCACGGCCACCGATGATTCCGAGAGGGATGACGAAGAGAGCGATGTCGATAATCAGCCAGGACTCCACCCCGCGCGCAACGAGTCTGCGATTGGTGACCACGAGCCCGATTACGATTCCGAGCAGAATGCACAGCGCGTAGGCGTGAACAGTCAAATTGAAGGTGGCCCACGTCGCTCCCATTTCACGCAGCCATTCCCCAACATTGAGCGACCGCCACTCAACGGGCGGAGAGGGAATGCTGGCGAGAATCATTGGCGTCCTTTCGACACATTTAGCCTAAGCCTGGACGGCACTGAGACCCGCCACCAGTTCGGAGGTGGCACGAGCGACACCCGCAGGTCCATCGGTCGTGAGGGC
>Ga0114971_10001549_pt1 | contig 15627 bp, 8 predicted proteins | sample M_140625_MF_Meta_FD_87320 | JGI IMG/M metagenome (GOLD analysis project Ga0114971, IMG submission 87320) | Freshwater microbial communities from Lake Montjoie, Canada to study carbon cycling - M_140625_MF_MetaG | ecosystem: Environmental > Aquatic > Freshwater > Lake | place: Lake Montjoie...
ACACATATCCTTCGCCTTATCGAAAGTCTTCCAGCAGTTACGCGCCACTCGACGCACCGCCTCAACGCAACAGCGAGCGCCCATCCACTCTCCTTAAGACTTAAAAACTTAATTCTTAAAACTTGCCCCATCCACCCGCAGAACCGCTTGCAGCCTGTCTTTGTTAAGCAGGAGGAGTTTGTGTTTTGCGATCAAAAGCAGAGCCATCAGTAATCCTGATATGAATTCCACGAAGTGCGAATACAAGGAAGGATCTCTAGTTTGCTGATGTTTTATGCGCATAGAAAAACGCTTCTCGACCCGCTTTTTAACTCTCTCTAGCATCGAGAATCACCTCTTCCCGACATAGAACTTAATGCTTACAAAATTAAAACTCTCTTCGGCCCGCAGTAACTGCCAAGCACTTAGACGAATTACTTTCACTGCTCTCATCGCCAAGTTGCTTGGGAACCTTGAAGTGCAGAGGGATAGGTAAATGCCAGATTCTTTGTACAGCGCTGACATTACTGCTGGATCGTTAAAGCTACGGGAGAGCCGCTTGATTGCGGGTCTGCTTATTGACGGCGTGTCGGAGAAAGTTTTTAGGCAGGCGATAGTTGAGCGGAATATATTGCAAGCACGAATCCCCTCGACGGCTGTACGACTCGCGAGGCTTATCAAAGGTCGCTTGCTAGGTTTTGATAGCGATCTGTGGCGAATGGTTCGCGACGGGGAAAAAGCTCTCGCGACACAGGCGCTCCTCGCTGCGGCGATCAAGCACAGCGCGCTGCTCCGCGATTTTATTGATCTGTGCCTTCGTGACGAGTATCGCCTGCTGCACACAGAACTTTCCAAGTTGCTCTGGCCTGCGTTTCTTGAGGGATGCGCCGCACGGGATATAGGGGTTTCCAAGTGGAGCGAATCCACAAGGCGGCGTCTTCGCTCCTCCGTTTTTGATGTGCTCGCGCAGGCTGGTTTTTTGAGCGACACACGAAAGCGTCATCTACAAAATTTCGTTCTTCTGCCAGAATTGCGTTCCTACCTTGCGGCCCGCAGCGAACACAAACTTCTCAACTGCCTCCAGCTTCCATGATCGAAAAACTCGAAGAGCGACTGAATAGAATTCCATCCCGGATCACATCCAGCGATGTGCTGCGAGGATCAGGAATCGGCAACGAGGTGGCCTTTTACATTTTTGATTATCCCCCAGAAGCCGAGGAGCGGCTGCGGGAATATGTTCCCTTCCTGATGGGACATCTGGCAAAGACCCAGCCCACACTCCGTGTCGCTCACATTAATCTTTTTGAGTTCATGATCCGCAAGTTGGAGGCGCGTGGCTTCCTCGAAAAATCTTTCGAGATGCAGAAAAAGGATGGCGATGCCTCGCTGATCAAGAAGCTGAAGGGGCAGTTCGAGGGGACCAAACTTTCCGATTACTTTGTAGAAGAGATCAAACCCGACGAGCTCGATCTGGTGATTGTTACCGGCGTCGGCAATGCTTTCCCCATTGTGCGGGCGCATACCTTGCTCTCAGCGCTTCAGCCCAAGATGGGACGGACCCCTTTGGTCATGTTCTATCCAGGCGTTTATGACGGCCAATACGTTCGTCTCTTTGGCAAGGTCATGAACGACCTTAAAAATCCTTACTACCGCGCATTCAAACTCGTGCCCTGACTATGATGACCCTTCGTGAATTTTTTGACCGTGACATTGGACGCGCCATCAATGGCGTTGTTAAAGCAGACCAGCAGGATGATGCCTCCATGTGGCAGGAGTTGGACGAGTTTGTTGTCACCAGCGAACTCGACAAGCATCTCCACAGCTTTTTTCGCAGCTATCTGGAGGTGGCGGATCACATCAACAAGCCCGAGATCGCAAACAAAGTGGGGGTGTGGATTTCCGGTTTCTTCGGCTCGGGAAAATCCCATTACCTCAAAGTGCTCTCCTATCTTATGGGGAATCGCGAGCTTCGCTACGATGGCCAGACCAAGCGGACGGCTGATTTTTTCAAGACCAAAATAAGCGATCCGCTTTTCTATGCCGACATCAAGCGAGCCGTCGCATTCCCCACCGATATCGTCTTGTTCAATATCGAGACTAAAGCCGACCACGCTTCCGGAAGAGATGCGATTCTCGCCGTATTGCTGCGGATGCTCAACGAGCTTCAAGGCTACGCGGGCCATCCCGCACACATTGCCCACATGGAGCGGCATCTCACCGAGCGGGGGATGCTCGACGCCTTCAAGAAGGCGTTTCAAGAATCCTCGGGCAAGGAATGGGTCTCCGAGCGCGATGCCTTCGACTTCTATCGCGATGATGTGATTCGTGCGCTCTCCAGCGCGCTGGGGCAGTCCGAGGAGGCCGCGACAAAGTGGTTTGAAAATGCCGAGAGCAACTTCTCCCTCACCGTGGAAAACTTCTGCAAATGGGTGAAGGAATACCTCGACTCGAAAGGGCCAGATCACCGCTTGCTCTTCTTCGCGGATGAGGTGGGAGCCTTTGTTGGGCAGAACTCCCAGCTCATGCTCAATCTCCAGACCATCACGGAGACGCTTGGCACGACCTGCGGCGGCCGAGCATGGATTATTGTCACCTCTCAGGAGGATATTGATGCCGTCATCGGGGAAATGAACCAGAGCCGGGCCAACGACTTTTCCCGCATCACGGCCCGCTTCAAGACCCGCATGTCGCTCTCCAGCGCGAATGTGGACGAGGTTCTCCGGGCTCGCTTGCTGGCCAAGCGCGAGCCTGCCACGAAGCTCCTCAAGACTCTCTTTGCGGAAAAAGGAGACACGATTCGGAATCAGCTCACCTTCGGGCAGACCGGCATGACGATGAGGTCCTACAAAGATGCCGAGGACTTCGCTGCGACCTATCCGTTCATCCCTTATCAATTCCAGCTTGTTCAGAAAATCTTCGAGGCCATTCGCAAGGTGGGAGCCACGGGAATGCACTTGGCTCGCGGCGAGCGTTCCTTGCTCGACGCCTTCCAGTCTGCCTCCATACAGATTCAGGACTGCTCTCCCGGCGTGCTTGTCCCGCTTTATCGCTTTTACCCCTCCATCGAGAACTTCCTCGATACCTCGGTGAAGCTCACGATCGAGACCGCCGCCCAGAATGCGAGCTTGGAGTCATTTGATATCTCGATTCTGCAAGTCTTGTTCCTCATTCGCTATGTCGATGAGGTGAAGGGCAGCGTTGATAATCTGGTCGCCCTCTGTCTTGACGAGATCGATGCCGACCGCCTCGCCCTGCGCCGCCGTATCGAGGCCAGCCTGCTCCGATTGGAAGGCCAGACACTCATCAGCCGCAACGGGGATGACTTTGCCTTTCTCACCAATGAAGAGCGCGACCTCAGTCGCGAGATCAAAGGCACCGAGCTTGATCCCGGAGCGGAGGCGAAATTTCTCGGCACCTTGATTTTCGATCATGTTCTCAAGGAGCAGCGCAAGCACCGATACTCCGTAAACGGAAAGGACTTCATCTTCAACCGCACTTGCGACAAGCACCCGCATGGCAATCGCGTGGATAATGCCGTCGGCGTCCATGTGGTGACGCCTCTCAACGAGGACTACCCGCTCTACGATACCAGCCGCTGCACACTGGAGAGCACAGCCGATGGAGGCCAGCTCCTCATTCGCCTTGCCGATCAGGATACCCTAGGGCGCGAAGTGCGGGCCTACCTCCAGACCGAGCGCTTCAGACTTCTCAAGAGTCACGAGTCCCTGAATACCTCGGCTCAACGCATCTTAAGGGATTTTGCCGAAGAGAACCGCCTTCGACTAGGACGTTTGGTTGTCTCGATGAGCGACCTCATCACCCATGCTTCGTTTTATGGCGGTGGTCAGGCCATTCAGCCCAAGGCCGCCGCTCCTGCTTTGGCGCTCGGCGAGGGTCTGGAATATCTCATCCGAAATACCTTCACCAAGATGGGCCATCTCAAGAATCTCCTCAGCGAGCCCCTCAAGGAAATCCAAGCCGTCCTGCGCACCGACGATATCGGCCAGCAGACGCTCGCCATTCAGACTGAGGAAGGCAACCCTCAGGCCATCCAGGAACTTCGCGATTACTTGCGCCTTTGCACCCAGACGAGCAAAGCCATCGTCCTACATGATCTGGTGGAGGATCGCTTCTCCAGCCGTCCCTATGGGTGGCCATCGCTGGAGACGATTCTGCTTGTGGCGCGCCTCACGGTCATCGGCGAAATCAACCTCGTTCGTGCCGGGGCGAAAATCCCGAGCGAGCGTGCCTTTGATGAGCTTTCCTACACCGCCAAGTGGAGGCAGATCACGCTGGTTCAGCGCAAGACGACCGATCCTGCCGAGATTCAAAAAGCCCGCAAGCTCGGGCAGGAACTCTTCGGCGACATGGGGCCGGATAACGAGGACCAGCTCGCCCCTCATATCCAGACCAAGCTCAAGGACTGGCTCGGCTCTCTCCAGCAATTCAAGGCCCTTGCGGATACCGGCGAGTATCCAGGCAAGGATGCCATCCACGAAGGCATAGCTCACATCCAACGCCTGCTCGCGGAAAGCGAGAGCTTCAAGTTTCTGGAGCGTTTTATTGCACAGAAAGACGATCTCCTTGATCTCTCCGACCGCTTCCACGAGCTCTCCCACTTCTACAACAAGCAGCGCCCTCTCTGGGACGACCTCCGCAAGAACATGGAGCGCTTTCGCCTGAACCAACTCCAGCTTGAGCGCGATGCCTCAGCCTCCGCCGCTCTCCAACGCATGGAGCAGATTCTGAAGGCTCCAAGTCCCTACAAAATGCTGCCCGAAGTCCGGAGCCTGATCGACGCCGTGCAGGCGATCAACGAGAGTTTGGTGGCATTGCGACGCTCCGAGGTGCTCACAGCCATCGACCAGAAGTTCCAGCAAATACAAGTTGAACTCCAGCAGGTCGATTCCGGCTCGTCCTTACCCGAAGATGTTTCACGGCAGTTCGACCAGCTTCGCCTCGTCGCCACCGCACAGACCAGCCTCGCCCATATCGACCAGGCCGTGAATGAATCCTCCCGCATATTCGAGAGCACAGTCAGCGCCATCGAGGAATACACCCGCACTCCTGCCACCTATGAGCCGAAGGGCAGCAAGCCCATGGAGAAGCCCGCCGTGAAGCCTCGCCGCGTGGTCGAGATTCAGAGGTTTATCCAGAAACCCTTCCTCGAAAATGAAACCGAGGTGGAGGATTTCCTCTCCAAGCTCCGCACCGAACTTCACGACGCCATCGCCAAGAACGAACGCATCCAGATCAAATGAACATGAATAAAGATCTCACCACCTCCGATATCGACCGGCAGAATATTCTTAATAACCCTTATGCCATTGCCGAGATAGAAAAGGCCGCTGGAATTCAAAGTATACCCTTTGAGGGAAAGTCAGTTATTCTAAAAGAGCAGGTAGCCGCGTTCTTCGATGTTTCCACTCGAACTGTTGATAACTATTTAGAGAAATTCGGGACAGAGCTTTCCAGAAACGGGTATGAGGTCCTGAAAGGCAAGCGCCTTGCCTCCATTAAGATGTCTATTCGAGAGTCAGTTGGTCACGAAGCAGATTTCGTGACCAAAACCACCGTTTTGGGCGTTTTCGATATCCGGGCTTTGAATCTCGCAATGATGCCCACTTTCCAATGAACACCTCCAAGCTCAAAAACTACGCTCCCGCCGCCCGCACTGCGTTTATCGAGGCCGTGACCCGGCGGGCCGGGCTTTTGGGGATTCAGCCCAGCCGCGTGGAGGATGTCACCGAGGCGGGGGATGTCGCGCTCATCGGTGGCCAGCCGTTTCCCCGCTCGTATGTGCCGCTTCGCAAGAAGCTCTTGGAGCGGATCAAGACCGAGGGGTTCACGCAGGTCATGGAGGCCATGGCCTATACTTGGTTCAACCGCCTCGTGGCGCTCCGCTACATGGAGCTGCACGGGTATCTCGACCATGGCTACCGCGTGCTCAGCGATCCGCTGGGCGGCAGTGTGCCTGAGATTTTGCAGAAGGCCGAGCATGTCACCCTTGCCTCGCTGGACCGCGATGAAGTGATCCGCCTCAAGCTCGCGGGCAACCGCGATGAGGAACTCTACCGCGCGCTCCTCCTTGCTCAATGCGAGGAGCTGCACCGCATCCTGCCCGATGTCTTCGGCAAGCTGGATGATGCCACGCTCCTCCTGCTCCCGGATAATCTCCTGCACTCCGACTCCGTGATCCGCCAGCTCGTGAGCGGCAGCGAGGAGGCGGATTGGGATAAAGTGGAAGTCCTCGGCTGGCTCTACCAGTTCTACATCTCGGAGAAAAAAGACGCCGTCATGGCCCGCAAGAGCGCCGTGCCCACAGAGGACATCCCCGCCGTCACCCAGCTCTTCACCCCGCACTGGATCGTTCGCTACCTTGTGGAGAACTCCCTCGGCCGCCTCTGGCTGCTCAATCGCCCAGGCTCCCGGCTGCGCGAGCACATGCCCTACTACATCGAGGGCGAGGCGGAGGCCGACTTCCTCCGCATCACCAAGCCCGAGGATATTCGATTGCTCGATCCCGCCGTCGGCAGCGGGCACATGCTCACCTACGCCTTCGATCTTTTGTATCTCATCTACGAGGAGGAAGGCTACGCGCCCGGCGATATCCCCGGCCTCATCCTGCGGCATAATCTGCACGGGCTGGAAATCTGCCCCCGCGCCGCCCAACTCGCCGAGCTGGCCCTCGTCTTCAAGGCCCGGGAAAAGTCCCGCCGCTTCTTTCAGCCGGAACACCTCGTCCGGCCCCATATCATCGAGCTCAAGGACATCCGTTTCGAGGAAGGTGAACTCGCCGACTACTTCAAAGCCATCGGGATCAATCCTTCATCCTTCATCCCTCATACTTCATCCTTTCCAAAGCTGCTCCACCAGTTCGAGGAGGCGAAGAACTTCGGCTCGCTCATCCAGCCGTGCCTCGACGAACGGGCCATCGCCTTCGCCCGCCGCGCCATCGAGGCGAAGGACCTCGGCGGCCAGCTCCTCCTGCGCGAGACGCACCTCAAAGTCCTGCGCGTGCTCGAACAAGCCGAGGCGCTCACCCAGCGGTATCACGTCGTCGTCGCCAATCCGCCGTATATGGGCAGCAAGTTTCACAATCGAGGACTGAAGGATTTTCTCGAAAAGACATTCCCGGACGAACAGCAGGACACCTACACCTGCTTCATCTCAAGGTCTCATCAGCTAGTGAAGGACAGAGGAACGTTTGCACTAATCACACTTCCAAGCTGGATGGCTCTTCCAACGTTCAGCGATTTCAGGGCTTCAATTCTCCGCACCTCAACTCTTCTCTGCCTCAATGATAACGGACGTGGCGTGTGGGGGCCAGACTTCGGAAGTTGCGCCTTTGTTTTCCTGCGTTCGCATCTGCTACGATACCCAACGAAATTCGCTCGTCTCTACACACGGCGCGGGGAGGTCAACCGCAACGAGGAGATTGAGCAGAGCTTCTTAGAAAAACGCTGGATAGAAATCCCAAAGGAGGAACTGGCTCAGATTCCAGGAACGCCGCTTGCATACTGGACTTCGCCCGCAGTGAGGCAGGCGTTCACAACTTACCCCGCACTTTCCACGACCGGAGAGGCGAAGAACGGGATGACAACTGGAGAGAATGAGAAATTCCTGCGATTCTGGTTTGAAGTTCCGCAGCGGCGACTTGCGTTCGACCGACAGCCTGGCGTGCTGCCACCGGACGCGAACAGCCCTTGGGTCCCCTACAGCAAAGGTGGAGAGTTCCGAAAATGGTATGGGAACACGGAGCTCATCCTGAATTGGGGGCGCGACGGCGAACTCCTGAGAGCGAATCGCCCGAAAACCATTCTGCGAAATCCCCAGTTCTATTTCCGTGAGGCCATCACATGGTCGTTGACCTCCATGCTTGGCTTCGGCGCACGCCATCGTAACGCCGGATTCACTTTCGACGTAAATGGCATGTCGCTCTTCGTTGCCGCCAGCCGCCACGCTTACGTCCTCGCTTTTCTGAACTCGTGCATCGCTCGCGAATTCTTGGAAATTCTTAATCCGACAATTGCATTTCAAGCTGGCGACATCGGTCGTCTGCCTCTCTTGGAAAATGTTGCTGGTGTTATTGCTAATGCTAATTCGTGCCGACAGGCGGCAACACAAGACTGGGATAACTTCGAGACCTCGTGGGACTTCCGCGACCAGCCGTTGCTGCGGCCGGGGCTGAAGGGCGCGACGCTGGAGGCGAGCTGGCGGAATTGGGAGGCGCAGAGCACCGCCGCCATCCGCCGGATGCAGGAGCTGGAGACGGAGAACAACCGGCTCTTCATCGCGGCCTACGGCCTCGACGGCGAGTTGGAGCCCGAAGTGCCCGAGGCGCAAATCACCCTCGCCCGCGCCGAGGCCCGCCGCGATATGGCCGCCTTCCTCTCCTATGCCGTCGGCTGCATGATGGGCCGGTATTCGCTCGTGCGACCGGGCCTTGTTTTGGCGGATGCGGGTTCCACGATGGACGATTACTGCCGGATTGTGGGCAAGGATGAAGGGAAGCCAGAGGCTCCCGCCGATCCAAATTTCATCCCTGATGCCGATGGCATTATTCCCGTCTTGGACAGCGAGTGGTTCGAGGACGACATCGTGGCCCGCACGAAGGAATTTCTCTGCGCCACCTTCGGCGAAGCCACGCTGGGCGAGAACATCGGGTTCATAGAGAAATCCCTCGGCAAAGAGCTGAGGGCTTATTTCTTGAGCGAGTTTTACAAAGACCACCTGCAAACTTACAAAAACCGGCCGATCTACTGGCTCTTCAGCAGCGGTAAGGAGAAGGCCTTCCAATGTCTCGTGTATCTGCACCGCTACACGCCTGCCACGCTGGCCCGCATCCGCACGGAGTATGTGATCCCGCTGCAAGGCAAGCTCGCCGCGCGCATCGGCCACATCGAGGAGGAGAAGACGCACGCCACAGCAACGAGCCAGCGCAAAAAACTGCAAACCGAGCAAGACAAGCTCCGCAAGCAGCAATCCGAACTCCTGAAATACGACGAGCAGCTCCGCCACCACGCGGACCTCAAGATCGCCCTCGACCTGGATGACGGCGTGAAGGTGAACTACGCCAAGCTCGGCCCCCTGGTGGCCGAAGCAAAAAAAATCTACGGAACGAAGGAGGACTAATATGATCCAAGATTTGCTCAGGGAATTGAATGAACTGGACGAGCACCCCAAGCTGGAAGCCAAGTTGTGCGCGTCCGGTGAGTTGGGTGATTCTTTTTTTGAAACGGTGTGCGCTTTTGCCAACGAGCCGGAACTCGGCGGTGGTCAAATCGTGCTGGGTGTAACGAAAAGCCATGAGGATTTGTTTGGCGGCTACGAAGTGCAAGGAGTCGGAAACTCCGACAAGATTCTCCAAGACATCGCCTCCGGCTGCGCCACGCGTTTCAACCTGCCGCTTCGGCCTCGGCTGCTGAGTGAAAACCATCAAGGCCATGTGGTGGTGGTCGTCCAAATCGACGAACTCCCCCCATCGCAGAAGCCGCTCTATTTCCAAAAGCAAGGCCTGCCAAGGGGCGCCTGGCGGCGGATCGGCTCAACAGACCAACGCTGCACGGATGAGGACCTGGCCCTGATCTTTGGAAGCCGCCAAGGAGACAGCTACGATCTCACGCTCCTCTCCCATGCCACGCTCGATGATCTGGACCCCGAGGCCATCGCACACTACCGGAAATTGCGCGCCAAGGTGAATCCCGCTGCGGAGGAGTTGGGCTGGGATGACCCGGATTTGCTGCAAGCGCTGAATGCCGTGCGCCAAGAAGGCGGGGTATGGCACCCCACTCTCACTGGCATGTTGTTGTTTGGCAGTCGGAAGGCTCTTCGCCGGGAGTTGCCTGCTGTGCGGGTGGATTATATCCGGGTGCCTGGCAAGGAGTGGATCGAAGATCCCGAGAAGCGGTTTACCGCCACCGTGGATATGCGTGGCCCACTGCTCCAGATCGTGGACAGGGCGCAGGCAGCGGTGCTGGATGATCTGCCCAAAGGTTTTGCGTTGAAGGAAGGTCAGGTTCAAGCCGATACGCCCACATTGCCTGCACGGGTGCTGCGGGAAGCCATCGTAAATGCTCTGATGCACCGTTCCTACAAAGAACACCGACCGACTCAAATCATCCGCTACGCCAACCGCATCGAGATCGCCAATGCGGGCTATTCCTTGAAAAACGAGGATCACTTGGGCGAAGCGGGTTCGCAGCTGCGCAACCCTAACTTGGCGGCGGTCTTCCATGAGACCAATACCGCAGAAACCAAGGGAAGCGGCATAAGAGTCATGAGGGAACAGATGCGGGAAAGTGGCTTCAGCCTCCCCACATTTGAATCCAACCGTGCGAACAACTCTTTCACAATCCGGCTGCTTCTTCACCATTTCCTCAGAGAGGAGGATTTATTATGGCTCAATCATATTCCCTATGATCTCAATGAAAATCAAAGATATGCTTTGATTTTCGTGCGCGAGCAAGGAGCCATAGACAATCAAACCCTGCGCCAACTGACTGGCGCGGACATTTTAACTGCCAGCCAAGACCTGCGCAAACTTCGTGAGTGGGAGCTGCTCCGCCAAATGGGTAAAGGCCCCGCAACTTACTACCTGGCCGGTCAAAACTTTCGAGAAGCCATGGAGGAGCATACGACTTTGCAGCCCGCCCATACGACTTTGGAGGGAAAGCATACGACTTTGCAGCCCGACCATACGACTTTAGGGAGGAAGCATACGACTTTGCGGGATGAGTTGCCTGCCGAACTAAAAGAAGCTGTGGCGGGCCTCGGCGGCAAACCCGGACTAAAAATACGCCCTGTAATTCAACGCCTCTGCAAATGGAGGCGGCTTACCGCCAGTGAAATATCACAAATTCTTAACCGCAGGGACCCTGAGGCCATCCGGCGCGACCATCTCAAGCCTATGGTGGATAATGGAGACTTGGCACACCTCTACCCTGATATGGAGAGACACCCCCAGCAGGCCTATCTGGCTGCGAAAAAAGAATAAAAAGAATAAAATTCTCATCGCATTACTTCATAAGCATCTCACTAAAAGCACCATCTCTTTAATTTTTTATTCTTTCACACTTGCTATTCTTTCATGACAAGCGACCAAATCACCTCGGCCCTCGATAAAATCTTCCACCAAGACGGGCGGCGGGTCGTTTTCTGGAACGACGAGGCTCGGGAGTTTGTGGATTTCATCACGGGCCTCTCTATCGATGGGGTGAATGTCCTGCTCATTGATGATTGGGCAGCCATGGAGGTGAAAAAGCGGATCGAGCTCGATGATCCCAAGGGATGCTACCTGCTCTACAGCGCGAAGATGGCACCTGCCATGGAGGAGGATTGGTATCTGGACATCCGGCACTACGGCCACACCTTCACCGCCGATCGGCTCTCGATCCTCATCGATGAGCTGGGCCTGATGAACCACAGCCTGCGCTCGCATCTCGCCCAGAGAAGGAAGTTTTTCGAGTCCAAGGAACGCAGCAAAAAACTCCTACCCCTCATCCTGCCGACAGATATGGAAAGCGAGCTGGACCGCAAAATGGTGGCGGTGTTGCTCAAGGCCGAGCAGGCGGACTTGTTCAGCTTCCTGCGAGTGCTTTTCCAGGAAATGGCAGAAGAGGACGGGCTCGACATGGTCTTGCCAACCGCTGGTTGGTCGCAGGTGGAAAAAATGGATCTGGCGGATTTTTTCTGGGAATCCGTGCGCGGAGCCTTCGGCTATTCGGAAGAAAAGCCCACGCTCAAAAATCTGCTTCTGCGCCTCCTGGTCACAGATTTTTGTGGCACCCTCGGGGTGACGCCTCCGCATTCCCTCACAGCCCTTCTCTTGCCAGAGGGTGGTCGCCCCAATGCCTCTGTGTGTCTTTCGCAGTGGCGCGACAGCAACAGCACCGGAGCCTCCTACGATGTCTTGTCTGAAAAGGTCGCGAAGCTCGTGAAGATAGACGATCTGCTCTCCGGCTACTCGATCGAGGAACTGGAAAATGTAAAAACCTTCCTGGGCGTGGAAAAGCGGCTGGTGAGCCTGCTGAAGGATCGCGTGCTGGATGGCCAGGATACCATCAAGACCTCGGATGTGGAGCAAGTGGCCCTGCGGCGTCTGGATGGTCACTGGGCATCATCCAACCTCCCAAGCAACCATGAGACGCCGCGTGCGGCATTCCGCGCCGCCTACTCTGCCCTCCTGCTGGCAGGTGAGTTTTTGGCGCTCCGGAACGCCCACAAAGATAATTTCGACCAAGCAAGCGCCGAGGCGCACTGGCAGAACTACAAGAGCGGGCTCTACCGATTCGACCAAATCTACCGGCAATTCTGCGAGCAGGCCGATGTGGTGGAGGCCGAGACATGGAGCGTGCTCAAGCCACTGCGCGACCAGATCGAACTTCATTACGGCAACGGCTTTGTCGCTCCGCTGGCCATGGCCTGGGGCGAGAAGGTGCAGGGCGACCTGCTGGATCACTGGAAAATCCCGGGCGTCGTGAACCAACAGGATTTCTTTGAAACGAAGGTCGCTCCCGTCCTGGCAGGCGGGGCGGGACGGAGGGTTTTCGTCATTATAAGCGATGCCTTCCGCTACGAAGCAGCCCAGGAACTCGTGAGTGAAATGAATGGCAAGTATCGCTTCAAAGCCACCCTGGAAACCATGCTGGGTGTCCTGCCCTCCTACACCGCACTGGGGATGGCGAGCCTGCTACCGCACGACACAATCGCCTACAAAGAAAATGGCGATGTGCTCATCGACGGGAAGCCTTCCTCCGGCTTCGACAATCGCGATGCAATTTTACAAGCCCGCGAGGGAATCGCTCTGCGCGCCGAAGACATCATGGCACTGAAGAAGGACGAGGCGAGAGAGCGCATCCGAGGCAAGCGGGTTGTTTATATCTACCACAACCAAGTGGACGCGGCGGGCGACTCCGCTGCCACCGAAGGCGACACATTCCGTGCCGTGCGTGGAGCGATCGAATCCCTCGCGCAGCTCACACGCCAGATCATCGATAAGATGAATGGGAGCCTCGTATTCATCACCGCCGACCATGGTTTTCTCTTTCAGGAATCAGCACCCGGCCTTCCCGAAAAATCCCAACTCGCCGACAAGCCGGAGAGCACAGTGATTGCAAAAAAACGATACCTGCTGGGCAAAAACCTGCCACGGCATGAGAGCGTATGGCGCGGCGAAACCAAGGCCACATCAGGCGCGGAGGGCGGCATGGATTTTTGGATTCCCAAAGGCACATCACGCTTCCACTTCGTCGGCGGAGCCAGATTTGTCCATGGAGGAGCCATGCTCCAAGAGGTCATGGTGCCGCTGATCACGGTCAATGAGGTGGAGGGAAAATCCAAAGAGAAGACGCTCACGAAGGATGTCGAAGTCATTCTCGTCGGGCAGAATCACAAAATCACCACATCCAGGTATCGCTTCCAGTTCATCCAAGCCGAACCGGTCTCCGATCGCGTCAAGCCGAGCACATTCAAGATCGGCATCTACGATGGGCAAACTCCCGTGACCGAGATCGTGAAGGAAACTTTCGCCAGCGCCTCCGACAGTATGACCGAGCGCACCCGCACCGTGCCGCTCACCCTGCTGGATAAAACTTTCGACAAACGCAAAACATACCACCTGCTGCTCATCGACGCCGAAACCGGCATCGAGCGAAGCCGCCATTCCATCACGATAGATAAAGCATTCCATGACGACTTCTGACCCTCTCCTAAATGTCGCCCACGCCGATTTGGACGACCTCTTGAACGACCACTTCGCCGGAAAAGTAGTCCGCAAAGACCTCACCAAGCTCGTGAAGGAAGGCGCCAATGTGCCTGTCTATGTTTTGGAATACCTCCTCGGCACCTACTGTGCCTCCCGTGACGAGGCGACCATCGCCGAGGGGCTTCAGACCGTAAAAAAAGTGCTCGCGGAAAACTATGTCCGCCCCGACGAAGCCGAGAAGGTGAAGTCCACAATCCGCGAACGCGGACGCCTGAAGGTCATCGACAAGGTGACCGTCAAGCTGAACGAAAAACGGGATGTCTATGAGGCGTTGCTCTCCAACCTCGGCACCAAGGGAGTCGAGGTCGGAGCCAACTTCGTGAAGCAGTATGAGAAGCTGCTCGCCGGAGGCATCTGGTGCATCGTGACACTCTCCTACTTTTACGAGGAAGGTCAGAAAGGCTCGCCCTTCATCATCGAAGAGTTGAAGCCGATCCAAATGCCGAATGTCGAGCTGGCGGACTTTTTTAAAGGGCGCAATGGTTTTACCGAAGAGCAGTGGATCGATGTCCTCCTCCGCTCCACTGGCATGGAGCCCACACAGTTCGAGAGTCGTGTGAAGTGGCACCTGCTGGCCCGCATGGTTCCGCTGGTGGAAAACAATTTCAATGTCTGTGAACTCGGCCCCAGAGGGACAGGCAAGAGCCATATCTACAAAGAAATCAGCCCGAACAGCATTCTTGTATCAGGTGGAAAAACCTCCGTGGCGAATCTCTTCTATAACATGGGAGCGCGCCGAGTGGGCCTGGTGGGACTGTGGGATGTCGTGGCTTTCGATGAAGTGGCTGGGATCAACTTCGATGACAAAGACGGTGTGCAGATCATGAAAGACTACATGGCATCGGGCTCGTTCGCCCGTGGCCGTGATTCCATCAATGCCTCGGCTTCCATGGTCTTCGTCGGAAATATCAACCAGCCTGTCGATACCCTCGTAAAGACAAGTCACCTGCTGGCACCATTCCCAGAAGCCATGATCGATACCGCCTTCTTCGATCGTTTCCATTGCTACATCCCAGGCTGGGAAATTCCCAAGATGCGGCCGGAATTTTTCACCAACGCCTACGGCTTCATCGTGGACTACCTCGCCGAGGTCATGCGGGAGCTACGCAAGAGGAACTTCGCCGATGCCATCACCAAATACTTCCGACTCGGGCGCGACTTGAATCAACGCGACACGATCGCCGTCAAACATACCGTCTCTGGCCTGCTCAAACTTCTCTACCCTGACGAAAACTACACCAAGGATGCCGTCGAGAAATGTCTCGCCTACGCTCTGGAAGCCCGCCGCCGAGTGAAAGAACAACTCAAAAAAATCGGCGGCATGGAGTTTTACGATGTCCACTTCAGCTACACCGATCTGGAGACTGGAATGGAAAAATTCATAGGCGTTCCAGAACAAGGCGGCGGATCGCTCATCCCCGACAGCGCAATGAATCCCGGTGTCCTCCACACGGTCTCACGCGGCGGAAACCTGCTGGGACTCTACCGCCTCGAAACGCAGGTCACATCTGGCAGCGGAGGCTTGAAAATATCCGGTCTCGGATCAAGTGCGGCAGCAAAGGAAGGCATCAAAGTTGGCTTCGACTACTTCAAAGCAAATGCCAGCCGAGTCAGCGCCTCCCTAAAACCCGGCGAACACGATTTCCACCTCCATCTTGTCGAACTCCACAACAGCGGCCCGGCCAATGGGCTCACCCTGGCTGCCTTCATCGCCCTCTGCTCCGCCCTCCTCCAGCGCCCCGTGCAACCCCAACTCGTCGTCCTCGGCAGCATGAGCCTCGGCGGCAGCAGCATCCCCGTCGAAAGCTTGGCCGAATCCCTTCAAGTCGCCTTTAACTCCGGAGCAAAAAGAATCCTCCTCCCCATGTCGAGCGTCACCGATA
>Ga0114971_10001551_pt1 | contig 15622 bp, 10 predicted proteins | sample M_140625_MF_Meta_FD_87320 | JGI IMG/M metagenome (GOLD analysis project Ga0114971, IMG submission 87320) | Freshwater microbial communities from Lake Montjoie, Canada to study carbon cycling - M_140625_MF_MetaG | ecosystem: Environmental > Aquatic > Freshwater > Lake | place: Lake Montjoie...
AGTTGATCGTGGGCGCAGAGATGGGTGGCAAGTCCAGCTTCGAAGCCCTGTTGCCCACTCATCGTTCCACCCGCAAGCAACATGGCGCGCGCGCGGCCAGCGCCGATCTTCTTGATGAGCCATGGTGCAACAACCGCCGGGCATATGCCGAGGTCTACTTCTGGATAGCCAACCTTGGATTCGGGATGCGTGACCGCGAAATCAGTAACCACCATCAGGCCACACCCGCCGCCGATCGCCGCGCCTTGCACGCGCGTTATGGTTGGAATGGAGAGACGTCGAATGTTTCGGCTAACACGCGAAAGTCCGCGGAGCATTTCACCCATGGCCGCAGGGTCATCAATGACGCCGCGCAGATCCATGCCGGCACAAAAAACTTTGCCAGCACCCGCGAGAATGAGAACGCGAATATCGCCATGTGGTGCGCAACGTGGCGTAATAGTGTCGAGCGCGATGCTGATGGCATCAATCAACGCGTGACTGAGCGCGTTCGCTTTGTCGCCACGGTTCATGGTGATAGTGGCAACACCATCAACAACAGTCAGCACAACAAGATCAGTGGTGGTGTTCGGCGCGGTCATGGGTAGATCGTAAACCGTGTCTGTGGCATCCTGCCATGCAATCGAGTTACACCGCCGAGGGGTGCCAAACCGTCTTGATCTCCACAAATGGAGCCAAACGACGCGGATTCGTCCAGCGATCTGTATCAGTGAAATCCTCATCCACCGGCAAAATTTGCACACGCTTGAGGTTCTCCGCAGCGCCTGCACGAAGTTGGCTTGCGATCTTTTCGTTGGCAATAGCGTGAATCGAATCAACGTCGCGGTGGCTGGCAACCCATCCTGCTAATTCTGCAGCATCGCCAGTGATGACATTGAAAGCGCCCGCTGGAATGTCAGCAGTCGGCGCTGTTTCAGAAATCAAGAGAGCGCCAAGCGGGTGTTCTGTGTTCGCGATCGCAACAACCGTGTTTCCTGTGCACAGTGGTGGCAACACTAATGAAAGGAAGCCAAGCAAAGAGTGCTGCGCTGCCACACCCTGCACAACAACACATACGCCGCTTGCCTCGGGCATGCTGAAGTTGTGATACGGCCCAGCAACCGGATTGCGCGAACCAAGCACCATTGGAAACTTGTCGCACCAACCAGCCCAACTCACTGTTCGATCAATTGCTGCGATCACTTCTACTTCAGCCTTCTTGCGCGAAACACCAGAAGTGCAACGAATGGCATCAGTCAGATCAAGGCGTCGACCCTCAAGCATCTCCGCAAGTCGGTAAATAATCTGGCTGCGCAAGTATGCCGTATTTCCACTCCAACCAGGAAACGCCGCGCGCGCGGACTCGATGGCTTCTCGGAGATCCTTTCGACTTGCGTGTGATAGATGTGCAACAAGTGCGCCCTTGCTGTCATTCAGTGGAAGTGTCCGGCCGCTCTCAGAGCGTGGAAATCCCCCCTTAATGAAGAGTTTCCAAGTCTTGAGTACTGCCAATCGATCTTGTTCATTCATCGTGTAATTCCTTGTTGCAAACTGCCAGTGACATCTCAACTACCACGGTCACTCTGACAGATATGCGGCCAATCCTTGCATTCCACCCTCACGTCCAAATCCGCTTTCCTTGAAGCCGCCAAACGGGCTCGTGGCATCAAACTGGTTGTATGTGTTGCACCAAACAACGCCGGCTTGCAAGCGCCGCGCCACATCAAACATTTTGCTGCCCTTCTCGGTCCAAATACCAGCGGCTAATCCGTAGGGTGAATTGTTGGCGCGGCTGATTGCCTCTTCCGGCGTACGGAAACTCATTACCGCAAGCACCGGCCCGAATATCTCTTCCCGCGCAACAATGTGTGCTGGTTGCACGCCGGTCATAAATGTTGGTCGGCACCAGTACCCCTTTGCGGGAAGCGCTTGCTCGCTTGGCTGGCACACCGTGCATCCCTCATTGCTACCCGCAGCGATGTACCGCTCAATGATGGCGAGTTGTTGTTTGCTATTGATGGCACCAATGTCGGTGTTCTTATCAAGAGGATCACCAACCCGAAGGGTCTTCATGCGCATTTCCAGCTTGCGGGTGACCTCTAGCAATATGGACTCTTCAACAAAGAGCCTGCTTCCGGCGCAACACACATGACCTTGGTTAAACCAAATTCCTTGCACAATGCCTTCGATCGCTTGGTCGATTGCCGCGTCTGCAAAGATGATGTTCGCGCTTTTTCCACCTAATTCAAGGGTCAATCGTGTCCCGCGCGCCGCGCACGCCTTGGCGATTTGTTTGCCGACTTCGGTACTTCCCGTGAATGCGATCTTGTCAACACCGGCGTGATCAACAAGCGCTTTTCCTGTGGCACCAGCTCCGGTCACGATATTCACAACCCCCGGAGGTAACTCACACTCCTGAAGAATTTCCGCCAAACGCATTGCTGTAAGCGACGTTGTTTCGGCTGGCTTCAACACCACCGTATTTCCACAAGCGAGCGCGGGCGCTAGTTTCCACGCTGCCATAAGTAGCGGAAAGTTCCATGGAATGATCTGTCCACAAACACCGACTGGACGTGGCTCGCGGGTGCCTGGCATTGCATATCGCAACTTGTCGCACCAACCAGCGTGGTGAAAGAAATGCTGAGCTGCAAGCGGAATATCCACATCGCGACTCTCTTTAATTGGCTTGCCGCCATCCATTGATTCGAGAATCGCTAATTCACGGGCGCGTTCCTGGATTCGTCGTGCGATCCGATAGAGGTACTTCGCGCGCTCACTCGCCGGAAGCTTTCCCCATGGCTTCAATGCCTTCCGCGCGGCGCTCACCGCTGCGTCAATATCAGAGGCGTCACCGTCGGCAATCTGTGAAAGTGTTGCCTCTGTTGCTGGATTGATTGTCGCAAACCGCTTCTTAGAGCGCGGCTCGACAAACTTTCCGCCCACATATAACTGAGTCTGATCCGGAATCACCACCGGAACTGTCTCGGGTGCAGGGCTGTATTCCCATGTGGTGGGGGACGAATTTCCAGCAAGTGCATCGGCCATGAGTTCATCGTACTTTCCCCGCCCAAGCACCTTGCGCACTGTGCTGAAATGCGGTGCATTACCGGCTCTAGTAGCACTGAATCGACCAGTACCGATCGTGCGAACACCACCACAAGGACCTCCATGATCATTGCAACACTTGCCTTCCTTGCTTCCGCGTTTCAGCCCCATGGCGATACGACCGCTACTCCCGCAACTCCTTCCCCCGACGCACGGCCGGTGACCACTCGCCCCGAGGGCGCGCCATTGCCAGGTGCGGCGTTGCGCATCGTCGGAGATCCCAAGGTGAAGCCGGTACTTGAGAACGGCGAGTACCGCCTTCCTGAGTTGGGCATGTTGATTGAAGCACCACTTCCCGAGGGCTATCCGGCACCAACACCACCAGGGATGATCGAGCTTAAGACATATCCAAGTGTTCGACGCGCTGAGTACAGCGCGAAGGGTTCAAGCAACTTTGGAATGAATGTTGGTTTCTGGCCGCTCTTTAACCATATCAAGAGCCGCGACATTGCCATGACGAGCCCGGTTGAAATGGATTACAAACCATCCGGCGAACGCGCTCCACTTGCGCCGATGCAAGACGCGGAGGGCTCGTGGACGATGAGTTTCCTTTATCGCAAATCCGACCTTGGCCCAACCGGCGCTGATGGTCGAATCAAGGTTGTTGATACCCCTGAGATCACTGTGCTTTCCATTGGTATGCGTGGTGGTTACGGTATGGGAACCGTGAACTCTGGCATGGAAACACTCTCAACATGGCTCGCTGCACAATCTGATTGGGAGGCGACCGGAGACCCGCGCGGATTGAATTACAACGGTCCGCAAGTTCCTATGAAGAACAAGTGGAGTGAGGTGCAGATTGTTGTTCGTCGAAAGGGAACTACCGCTGCTGCTGTAAACGGTGAAACGCCAGTAGCGCCAACAACGCCGGTGATGCCGATAGCCCCGATAGCCCCAGTGGCACCAACAACGCCCGTATCACCCACGACTCCGTCCACGCCAACTACGCCCGTGGCGCAACCCCACCAATAAGTGGACCGCGTGTGCGTGTTGAATAGATAATCACTGCAAATCCAAGCACCACCATCAGTGCAGACACCATCATTGGTAATGTCGCAGGGCCAATGGTGAACACCCCATCATCGGGCTCTCTATATTGCTCGCTGATATTGCGCAGAATGCCATACGCAATGAGGAATGTGCCCGTCAGCGCTCCTGCGTGTCGTGGTTTCCACCACACAATCACAAGCGCCAACATCAACAGTGGTCCATCGGTAAATGCCTGAATGAAGTTGTTTGGATAGCGCGCTGGAACAAGTGCCGCAATATCCTGCATTGCCTGGGCGTTGCCGGCATACACCATGGCGTGGAGATGCTTCGCTGCAACATACGCATCGGGCGTTGGCGCTAATACAAGAGCTTCGTCTGGATACTTAACGCTCCACCACGGAGGTGCTGCCTGCATGGAGCTTGGTAACACCTTGCCCCACAGTTCACCGTTCACCCAATTTGCAAGCCGACCAAACATAAGTCCAGGTGGTGTCATAAACGCGGCAGTATCAACAAGTCCGAGTGAAGAAATACCAACTCGCCTTGCGAACAACACAGTGACCACCACCACACCAATGATCCCGCCGTGGCTCGACATGCCACCCTTATGAATCTCTAGGACACCCCAGAACGGGATGTCTGTTGAAAATTTCCAAAGTAAGAAGTGGTCATAAAAAAGTACGTGGCCAAGACGACCACCAAGGACCACGCCCGCAATGCACCAAGTGATGTAATCGCCAACCAGTGCTGGCTTCAGTTGTGTTCGCCCTGTTTTTGCTAGCCAGCGCAACAACTGCCAGGCAACAACAAATCCCATTGCGTAGGAAATCCCGTACCAGCGGATCCCGATTGTGTCGGTAAACCGCAGGGCGAATGGACCCATCGAATGGACGATGCTCTCGGCGATGATCTGCACGCCGCGGAGTCTACGGAGGCGTACCATCGCGCTGTGCCTACTCCGCAGAATGCAAACGGATTGCCTGAATTTGCGCGGCCGCCTGTGAGTGGCGACCTGACGCCGTTCATTGCCACGCTTGTTAGTGGTCGAACACTTGGTTTAGAGGAGTCTCAGGCAGCATTTGCGTGCTTAATGTCCGGTGAATGCCACCACGCCGAGGTGGGTGCATTGCTCGCATTGATGGCGACACGCATACCCACCGCTGACGAGCTCGCTGGTGCCGCGAGTGCCATGCGCGCCCATGTTGACCGGCTTGACACCGGTGTTCCCGCGAGTGCGCTTCTTGACACGGCGGGTACCGGTGGCACCGCCAAGCTCTTCAATGTCTCAACAGTCGCCGCCATCATTGCTGCCGCTGCGGGTGCAAAGGTGGCCAAACATGGCAATCGAAGCCGGACTGGACGCGGGAGTGCTGAGGTCTTGATGCAACTTGGGGTGAATGTTGACGCCGGTCGTGAAACACAACGACGATGCATGGATGAAGCTGGCATTTGTTTCTGCTTTGCGATTCACCACCACCCAGCCACGCGTCATGTCATGCCGGTACGAAAGGCTTTGGGAATCCCCACCATTTTCAATCTCTTGGGACCACTCACTAATCCTGCGGGTGCGCGGCGACAAATAGTTGGTGTGTATGCGCCGCAGTTCGTTCGACCTATGGCGGATGCTTTGGCGATACTTGGTGTGGAGCGCGCCATTGTCATGCATGGACTCGATGGACTTGATGAATGTTCCATTTCTTCGCCCACCATGATTGCTGAAGTGAGCAACGGTTCCGTGACCGAACGTGTGTTGACAGCAAATGACCTTGGTGTCGCGGTTGCCCCACATTCGGCGTTGATTGTTGGCGACCTTGAAGATGCCGCCAATCTACTCATGTCGATTCTGAATGGGAACGAACACGGTGCGCGCCGCGATATGGCTGTAGTCAACGCCGGACTGGCCATCATGGCTGCTGGGCTTGCGAACGATCTTCCGTCAGGAATGCGACTCGCCACGGCTGCAATCAATGATGGCGCGGCTGCGCAGACCATGGAACGATTGCGGATCGCATCCAATCACTAACTTGTTTGTTTGTTGATTTTTGTGGAAACACTAACGAAATAGCGCTGTGATTTCGATTGTGCCCCGCGCTGTCCATAGCGTTTGGCAATGGGTATCACCAGTGACAAGAAGGTGCCTCGTGAGGGGTGGCCGCTTGCTTTCCGCTGCGCCATTGCAATGGCTTGTGGCGCCGCCATTGCATGGAACACGCGATCATTTGTTGATCGGCTTCCTGATGAACCAGTCATTGTTGATGTGTCTGCGTGGCGAGTAGTCGATGTTGCTGTTGTTCTCTGTATTACTGTTGCGTTGTTTGCGTCAATAATCGCGCTTACTGTGCGGGGACGTTTCCTCAGAGACGTACTCGCCATTGCTGCGGTTATGTCCACTGGATGCGCCCTTGCAACACTTTCTTCGGAGCAGGTTTCTCCATTTGAATCAATGGACGATCGTCCGGTGACTGTATGTGGAGTCGTTGCTTCTGCGGTTCGTATGGATGATGGTGGAACAGACCGGCTTTCCAAATACGCAATACGTACAGCCGCTCAGTCGTTTGTGTTGAATGTCAATTCTGTGGTTGGTATTAAAAATACTGATCTTGACACTGACATATTGGTGCGTGTCTCTGGACTTGCGCCATTGCCACCGCGTGGAATGCGTGTTTGTGTGCGTGGTTGGTATGAGGCACCGACCGCCACTATCAATCCAGGAGCTCGTGGGCGTCGTCAAATAGGAACCATTTCCACTACAAGTTCAACACTTGTTACACCGATAGGTTCGGGTGTTGTTGAACGTTTCATGATTCGCATACGCGAAGCCGCTCACACCTCGCTTACAAAGTCAATGCCGGAGTGGTCATCACCAGAAAGCCAGGCTTTGGTGGCGGCGATGACGACTGGTGTTCGATTGCCAGGTCTTTCTCGTCCTTCAGCAGAGTTTCGTGCGGCTGGAATGAGCCACGTATTGGCGATCAGTGGCTTTAATGTCGCTGTATTGATTGCCGCATGTGCCGGCGCCGCAAAGATATTTGGTGCTTCTGCCAAGTGGAGATCAATCGTTGCCATTGTGGTAGCCGTAGCGTTTTTGATTGTCACAGAGCCAGACACGAGTGTTCTGCGTGCTGGACTCGGTGCTGGTCTTGCATCAATCGCGTCAATACGTGGCGGCCAGGCGCGTGGCCTTGGAACACTTGGTGTTGTTGCGTTGGTAACAATGTTCTTTGATATTGATGCCCTCGCTGGCGCTGGATTTCAATTGAGTTACGGGGTTGTAATTGCACTACTTGTGATCACACCGCGTGTTCATGGTCGTTGGGATGAAAGAACGCTTCGTTGGTGGCGGTCAATTCCAATAAAGTCTGTCGCAAACAGTGAGTGTGCGTCCTTGCTGCGTTCTGTTGCGATCGAGGCGGTTGTTGCTGCGCTTGTGGCGTGGACCGTGAGTACGCCAATTGCCGTTTGGCATGCTGGTTCTATGAATGGGTGGGCTGCACCACTCAGCGTAATGACAATGCCAGCGGCGGCTATCACAACCATTGCTGGCGTTGGCGCGATTGTCACCATGGATGTTGCCCCGCCAATTGGTCGTGTGTGTGGCGTGATTGCGACTACTTGTGCGACAACACTGGGGAGCATTGCATCAACAGCCGCGGCAACACCGGGTGGCACATGGAGCACAGGAAGACCCGAAGTCTGGTGGACGGCCATTGCGCTGTTGACTTGTGTTTCTTCATGGATCGCTGGCCACCAGGCCGTTCGCGTGGTGGCATGGATTGCGACCATTTCTCTCGTCGTAGGACTGTGGCTAGGTGCATTTCGACCATACGCCCAATTGCCTGGTGTTGGTGAGCTGTACGTCGAATCAATTGCTGTTGGAAACGGCGCTTGTCACTTGATTCGCACAGACACCACAACCATCGTCTTTGATGCTGGTACTTCTGGTGACTCCAGCGCTGGTTCGCGGCGGATAGTTCCCGCCCTTGCGACATTAGGTGTACGTCGGATTGATCGACTGGTGATCGGCGCGCGGTCGCTGGCGGAGGTTTCTGGGATCCCTGAAGTCATATTGGCGTTCCACGTAGACAGTGTTGTGATGGATACACGTTGCTTGAGTGCATTCAAATCTGCGCGTGATGGATTCCCCAAAGATGTGTTGACGGCAATAGCAGAGAGGCGAATTCCAATCACATCCGTCACTCATCAACAACAGATAACCGTTGGGAATATCTGTATCACAGCATTGGTTCCACCGCCAAACCCATCAGCACGCCACGATAATGGTGGTGTATTGTTCGAAATTCGACACCGTGACTGGGCACCGCCAATCAAGTCGATCATTGTCGGTGGTGACACAAAATTAGCGACGCGCGCACTTGTTACTACGACCGAAACTCCACAAGCATGTGCCGTGCGAACGATTGTTGATGTGCACGGGCGAGTGAAATTTCAGCTGTGGACAAGCCGTGGGTGGAAATAGTTGCGCCGAGTCAATGATCATTCTGGGAAAAGAACAGCTCGCTCTAAGACAACCATGTCACCAACCGCGCTTCCATCTGCTGGTTGTAACTCGATATCAAACGGTGCGGCCAACAAGTCGACACGAATTTCCACACGCGCTCGATCTGTGTCTAGCCGCTCGCGAAGAAGTTCCTTTCCAGCAGATCGAATCACTAAATCAACAATGCCCGTATTTCTACTAGTTGTCGATCGACATGCAACAGCAACAAGTCGGTGTTTTTCGGTTAGTGCTGGGTAAGAGAGCAGTACCGGTCCTTCAATCTCGAGCGGTGGTGCATCGAGCGACCATGTTCCTGGTGCTGCGACTGGTGTCCTTGTGATGAACCGCATTCCATCACATCCCTTTGGAACAGATGAAACAGGGACAATTGATGCAAGCGGAATTGCAGACTGTGGTGTTGATTGCACCGCCAGTACGCGGTCCCGTGGCACTGTCAATGTGGGTGTCTTTGCTCCCGCGACACCGGTCATACGTAAGTAGTTCACACCAGACCAACTCACTAATGGTCCATCAATGACCGTGCCATCAACCAACCAAACACGCGCTCCACTGTGGGGCTTCGTTGGTCCAACAAGACTCATTGCGGTGATTGTGTCCATTCCGATAGACACCGTGGCGTCTGCCCCAGAACCAACGTCGATTGTTACTGCTTCTGGTGCAATTGCAGTAATCAGTCCTGAAATGCGATCACCATTCTTGAGTTGGATGACGTCAGTATTGATTGCTTGTGGTGGCACCGATCGACCAAACGAAAGTGATCGGAGCTCGTCTGTGGCAATTGTTCGCGGGGCGCACCATGGGGATACCCAAGTTGCAACCCCCTGGCGATTATCAAGTGTTCCGGGAATCCGTTGACCATCAACGAGCACGAGAAGGCCTTTGCTTGTGCTTTCTGCTGCTTGATTGGTATTGGCTACCAAAGCCAGCATTGATGATGAGTCTCCTGGTGTTTGGCTCGGTAAAACAATTCCTATGACTGCACCTGGACCGATTGTCAGGTAAGTGAGTTCCTTTGGGAGGTTGTCTTTCTTTGTGACCCGAGATTGTGAACTAGGAACAAGTACTGGCGCAACGATTTTGTTTGGGTTCTCGTTTGGTATTTGCCCATGCGCGTTGTTTGGAAACCATGGACACAATCCATGAACACACAGATAGGCCGTGTATGTGGCCGCTACTTTGTGTTTGAAACATGTCTGGTGTTGTTTGGTCATTTTTGGAAAATTGGAAGGTAACGCTTTGGCATCTGCATGATGATCAGTGCCATTGATGTTCCCAGTGGCTGCCCCCACTGCGGGTCAGACCAGCTTCCATCGGCGTTCTGGTGTTGAATCAACTCCGAACGGATACGCGGCCACCATCCCTTCCACCAGTCACCGCCGGCGAGGTACATCGCTTGTGCGGCGTAGTAATGGCCGTAGAAGTAATACGCCTGAACCGCGGGACCGGCACCGTCTGGTGTTGCTGCTCGTCGCACATATGCCAATCCACGCGGAATTGAATCGTCGTCGTAGACACCGGCATAGAAAAGTGTGGCTACACCCGCAGCGGTACGAGGCCAGCCACTGGCTCCAGAGGTGCGCATATATCGAAATCCACCGTCGGGGTTCTGACACTCGCGCACATAACGCACTGCGTTATCAATCACTTGTTTCGGAATACGAATTCCCGCGTTTCGCGCGCTGCGCAATGCCATTACTTGGCAAATAGTGACACTTACATCCGCGTCATCAGGAACTGGGTTGTAGCGCCACCCACCCTCGTCATTCTGACTGTTCTCAATAAGCCGAATGGCCCTGGTCAATGCATCGCGAACCCGGGTGTCGTCAGTTGACATCCCATAAATCTCACCAAGAAAGAGTGCTGCAAATCCGTGTCCATACATAGGCCCATTCATGTTCTCGCTTGATACAAGACCACTCTCTGACACATGTTGCAACACATATTCAAGAGCCCGCTCCACAGCAGCTCCATAGCGACCGCGCCCAGGAATATTTCCATCAGCCATGAGTGCCAGTGCGCACAGTGAAACAATTCCAGCATTACCACTCATGCGACCTTTACCAAAGCTGCCATCGGGATTCTGTGCACGCGCTAGCCACTCTAAACCACGCTCCACCGAATCTTGCCATTGTGGGTTTGTTTCATGTTCGCTCGGCGCGTTTTGTGCTGAAACACCAGCATCTACCGGTCGCTTAACTTCTGGTTCGGGGGCGGTTGGTTTATCTGGTGCTTGTGGTGGCGTTTGTGGTGGTGCTTGTGGTGGTGCCTGAACTATGGCTGGCGAACTACCAGCCACCGGTTCTTGTGAAAGATTGGGGGCGCCATCTGATAACAACATCAGCAATACAACTATTGAAACAACTGTTGAAATCATCGCTTTGGCTCCTCAGCAAGACGTCGGTAGTAATCCTGCGTCAACTGGCGGTATGCCGCACTCATTGGGTCGCGCAACCCCTGACGAACGGCCTCACGAACACGTGGTGGAAGTCGACCCCACTCTGCGCGGCCCTCATCAAACTGTGCGTCGCTCGTTGTTGGGTCGACCAATTCAGGTGGCTCATTCGCATTCGCTTCGCCATCTTTCCGACGCTTCCCTCCATCGCCGTCTTGGTCTTTCTTGCCATCGCGCCCACCGCGTGGCTGACCATTCTCACCAGGCTCACGGCGCTTTCCATCTTCGCCATCCTTTCCATCCTTGTCGCCCTGGTTCTTTCCTTGATCTTTCCCCTTGCCGCTTTGCCCTTGTTGACCTTGCTGACCCTGCTGACCTTGACTTTGTTGTTTTTGCTGTTGTTGCATCCGCTGTGCAGTAGCGATGAGTTCATCAAGCTTGCGTACCACTGACTCTTGAACGCGACGTGTTGATATTCCAGAATCGTTTGCATCGAGCAACTGAGCACTGTGTTTCATGTCATCAATGGCTGAATTCAATATGTCACGCGGCTTGGCACCATCAAGGCTTCGTTGTAGTTCTGACGCACCATTGGCCGTATCTGTTGTATTTGCGCCACCACCAAGCCCAAGCGCTTCATCCAACGTCGGTGGTTTGTTCGTTGGTGGGGGTACTGGTGGCACAACTGGAACGTCGCCACCAAAGACAGTCATTGCAACAGACACTATGAGACTAATCATTGGTTCGCGCTCCCAAATCTGATTCGCCAACGCCTTGTGCGTGGGGTGGATAGTGTGAACTTGGCTTGTTTGGTTGCTCTGGTGGGTCCATCTTGACATCTGGTGAACGTGATTGTTCTTGCATGACCTTTGCCCACCGTTCACCGAGTTCTGTAATGCGTTTCTGGCGGGTTGCAATTCTGCTCAAGTACGCCGTTCGTTCTGCCTCTGGAAGATCATTCGCGCTATTTGTGTCATCAAGTACACGTTGTGCCATGGTCCGAAGCAGTCGCAATTCTGCCATGGGTGGAACTCGTTGTGCACCACCTGGTGCTCCACCACCTTCCGACTTCTGATCGCTACCTTTGCTTGGTGCTTGTGCAAACGGATCATCCGGCTCCGGTGGATCCGCAAGAGCTTCAAGAAGCGATGCTATTGATGTCTCTACTTCGCGCTGCACTAAAATTGTTCGCCGCGAAAGTGCCGATGCGGACAAGTCTTGCCCAGCAAGAGTGCTGGCGGAAATCATTTCTTGATTGCTCGCGGAATACAACTCACTACCAGCTACATCGCCACGTGTACCAATAGTGGTTAGCAGGTTTGTCACTGTTGCTTGCTAGGCTGCAATGCGCTTGCTCTCTACAAATCCTCGTCGATCAAGTGGCTTTCCAGCAGTTGGAACAATGGCCTCGGCGCCACTACGCGCACTCCGCTGACGCTCTAGCACTTGTTCATAGACGCCGCGCAGTTCCTCTCGCCGTTGATTTTCAGCGGATTTCTCAGCCTCTTGTTTTGCCTTTTGTGCTGATGCGAGCGCCTCTTGGATAGAGCTTCGCGCGGCATCAAGGGACTCTTGTGCTGGTGCTACCTCCGCTGCTACCTTTCGAAGGAATATTGCCACAGCATCGAGTTGCTCTGCACCACGAATCACCAGGGTTGCAGTTCGACGCATTGTTTGCCCAGCGGCGCTGGCGTTTTCAGCAACACTAGATGCATTGCGCGAAAGCTGCAACATGATTACTGAAAGTCGGGCAACTTCTGAACTATCGTTTGCGTCCAATTTCTGCATTGGTAACGTATTTGTCTCAATTGCACCAAGAAGTGATCGCAACGCATCAACCACATCAGTAATGCGGCGCTCTAACTCTTCTGTGCGGCGTTTTGATTGATTCTTCATCGCCTGTTGCATCGCCTTGACGGCTTGTTGAGCCTGTTGTTGCGATTGCTGCGCACCCTGCATTTGATTCTGTTCAGTTTGCTGTGCTGCTTTTTCTAACTGTCGTGCCAAGCCACGGTCGTATGCCTCATGTTGGGCCTCACGCATTGCATCGGAGGCTCCCTGATCGGACTTCTCTTGCTTTTGAATTTCGTCAGCGCGCTTTCCAAGGTCTTCGGCCAGTGATCGCGCCTCTGCGGCGGCCTCGCGCTGAGCTTGGGCCGAGCGATCCATAAGGGCCTTTGTGTCGTCCGATAGTTGATCGCGTTGCTTGCCAATTGACTTCTCTGCCGCTGAACGGGTGTCTTTGCTAGCAACATCGATTCGCTCGGCAAGCTTGTCAATACGACGTGATAGTTCCGCACTTTCTCGGTCGCGCTGAAGTGATGTCTCTAAATCAGCCAGGGCACTCTCTGATTCCGACGCACGCTCTGCTGCCTCGGTGACCTTTGATGCGTCTGGTAAAGCAGCCGCTGCCTCTTGCGCACGCTTGCTGGCGGTGCGCGCCAATTGTGTTGCCTCTTGAATAGTCGCCGATAGTCCCTCTCCATCGGTCTTATTGCGCTCGAGTTTTGAGGCAAGTTCGGCAAGGGACCGCTCAAATGATGCCACCCGGTCAGCCATGCGCCCCTCTGACCCCGCCATTTGTGTGCGCTCTGTTTCTGTTGCTGCGCCGCTTTCTTGTTTGGTTCGTTCCGCGGCCTTGCTCACCGCATCTGCGATACCAGCCTGCTCTTCACGTAGGCGTTCCGCTGCATCGCGCATCTGTCCAAGACGTGAACGTACTTGTGCCGTCAGTTCACTCGCTGAAATGACACGGAACACACGTGGTGTGCTTGAAATGGGTACCCGTGGCGTGTTATCCCGTTCAAATGCGTCCGTAATTCGACCAATGCACACAATGCGATCACCGGGTTCAACGCCATATTCAGAGAGTTTGAGTGTTGCTTCTACTCTTGCGTTTGTATCTGGCTTCCCGTCAACACTTGTCACCTGGTGTGGTGCTTGGTTGTTATGAACAACCGATACATCAAGCCATACACGCTTTACCCCTAAGTCATCGCGACCTTCGGCGACAACCAATGGTGTTGCTTCTGGGGTAACGGTTTCGTCTGTGGTTGGTTCAACAATCGTGATTGACGGTGCGGCGTCATCGATCGCCGGTATCTCAAACGCTATTCGCTCTGACGGAAGAATTCCCTCGGGACCACGTGGCTTGATTTCTAGAACACCGCGTCCATTGGCGGTCCATTGCAATTTCCAATGGGTTTCATTCGTCGGATCAACACTGAATTGTGGGACGATTTTTTCACCATCAATACCCGTAATTGATATTGTCTCTGCGAGCCACGCCGCCTGTGTGTTCACCTCTGTCGGCACTGAAGTTGCACCATGTACCACCGCTTCAAACATTACTGTTGATCCAGTAAGTACCGGCGGCGACACTGTTGCGCGCCGATCTGTACCTGTTCCTAGGTCAATAGTGCGAACATCAACCTTGCCACTGAGATAGGCCGGTGGTGTCAGGACTGCGCGGGACGACTCCACAAATGGTGGTGGAACAAGTCGAATGACGATCGGCAATGTTTCCATGTCGTCTGTTCGAAACAGCACTTCTATCGTCTCGCCGTCGGTTTCTACAAGGCGCTCGAACGCTCCATCTGGTTGCGCTGAGAGAAGTACTTTGTGCCAGTCGCCAGTGCTGTTTTGTAGCAGCCTGTATTCGGCCTCAACACGCATGTCGGCTACATCACCACGCACCACCTGGGCGCGTAAGGCCAATGCCGCGCCGCGTGGGTGTACAAGTGATGGCATCGCTGCCTCAACCATGGTGCGGGCTGGCCACTGAATGTCTGCGAACGGTGTCAGTAATCGAAGTAGTGCCGTTCTTGATGTCTCTGGTGCAAACACCAACATCAAACCAAGCGCACTTGTAGTTGCTATTGCAGCCAATACCGCCCGTTTGGCTGGTTTGTAATCAATGCGTTGATGTGATGTTGATTTAGCGATCGCTTGTGCTTCGCTAATCACTATCGACGTGAGTTGGTTGGTTGTGTGGTCTTGGGTGGAGTGCGCTTGTGCCAAATCTGCGCCAGCAGCGAGTTTTCCGCGCGCCACCGAGCTACCTCGCTCAAGCCACAGCGCAACATCGACCAGTGATGGTGAGAAACGAATTGCCGGAATGACCCGAACAACAATCCAGGCGATCCCACCACCGACTAGCCCGATCAATTCTGCGACTCGAATGATTGGTGGCAGCCGAAAGAATCGATCAAGTATGACCGCCAACACAATTGCCAGTAGACCAAAAGCTATGGCTTGTGTTGCGCGCTCGACTACCAACGCTCGGCGCACGGCTGACCGAGTAATTCCAAGTGACGTCAACACCCCATCAGGAGTATTGGCTTGGTCGTTGGTGGTGGATGGTGTTTCTTCCATAAGTCACTCAAATCAAGCGCGCGCCCCGACGGATGATCCACTCGGAAGCGAGTAGCAGCATCAGTATCGCAAGTGCAAGTGGACTATTCCAAATTGGATCGCGTAATGGATTCTCTGTGTGAATTGACCTGTTCGGCAGTGAACGCACAAGTGCCGCGGCGTCGAGTGGCCCTACTACCCTTCCGCCTGTTTCGCGGGCAAGCGACTCGAGCAATGGTTTATCTGCCTCTGCATCACGCAACTCTCGATCGCTTCGTGTGACA
>Ga0114971_10001552_pt1 | contig 15621 bp, 9 predicted proteins | sample M_140625_MF_Meta_FD_87320 | JGI IMG/M metagenome (GOLD analysis project Ga0114971, IMG submission 87320) | Freshwater microbial communities from Lake Montjoie, Canada to study carbon cycling - M_140625_MF_MetaG | ecosystem: Environmental > Aquatic > Freshwater > Lake | place: Lake Montjoie...
CACAACGATGCCACCTTCACAGCGTCCATCACGCTGCCGCCCCCGAGGGCGAGCACCGCGTCGGCCTTGGCCGCGACGATCCGCGACGCGAGCTCATCGACGACCGCGATCGGCGGCTCGGGCGGCACCGCGGAGAACGTGTCGGCGAGCAGGCCCGCGGCCTCCAGGGGCCGCGCCACCCTGCCCGTGAGGCCCGCGGCCTCCACGCCGGCGTCGCTCGCCAGAAACACCCGCCGCCAGCCGTGGGCCTGGCAGATGGGCAGCAGTTCCTCCGATGTGCCGCGGCCCGTGATCACCCGTCGCGGGAGGTGGTTTTCGAAAGTCCGCATCGTGCTTGTCATGCTCGTCATGCGCGCGAATATGACAGGTGGAGGCCGGCCCATCTCACCGCCGCGTCTCACGCACTACCCGAATCGTCTCACGTCCCGAGGCAAGCCGGGGCTCAAAGTGATAAATTACGCTCCATGGCTGTCCTGCTCGAAAGCATCCGCTTCGCCCCAGGGGAACTCCTGCGCCTGCTGCGCTGGGACGGGAACGCCCGGATTCCGCTGGCCCTGGAGGCCGGCGGCCGGATAACGCCGGAGGCCGGCATGGGCAGCCGCTGGCACAGCCACGCGGAGCTCGAGTTTACCGTCATCACGCGGGGGGCCGGGCTCCGCTACGTCGGCGATCACGTGCAGGCGTTCGCCGACATGGACTGCGTCCTCGTCGGCAGCCACCTGCCGCACTGCTGGATGGAACAGGGCCGCACCACCGGATTCGCCCTGCAGTTCCACCTGCCTCCCGACCTCGTGCTCGACCACCTCGGCGGGGGCCACGAGGTGCGGCGACTGGCCGGCGCCGCCGGTCGCGGTCTGCGCTTCGGCCCCGCCGTCGCCGCGGCCGCCCTCGCCCTGCTCGACCGCATGGCGGCGGACGGCAAACTGGCCCGCACGGGACTGCTCCTGGAACTGCTGGCCCTGCTCCAGCACACGCAGCACGCGGACGCCGTGCCGCTCAGTCAGGCGCGCGTGACCGCCATGGAAGACAACGCCGCCAGGCCGCGGATGGACCGCGTGGTGCAGTGGATCCTCGAGCGGTTTTCCGAGCCGCTCACGCTCGACGAGGCCGTGCGGCGGAGCGGCATGAGCCGGGCCACCTTTTGCCGCCAGTTTCTCAGGCACACGGGCAAGACCTTCGTCGCCTTCGTGACCGACGCGCGGCTCGCCCACGCCCACCAGCTCGTCGCCAACACGGCCCGCCCCATCGCCGACATCGCCTTCGCGAGCGGCTTCGGCAGCCTCACGCGCTTCAACGCGGCATTTCAGGCGCGGTTCGCCCGGGCCCCGCGGGAGCTCCGGGGCGCAGTCACGGTCCACACCACGGCATGGCGAGGAGTCGGCGAATGAACAGTGTCCGTTGGCTCGGGTGGCTGGCCGTGCTGCTGGTCATCGCTTTCGCAGCGGTCGCTTCGGCGGCAGACGGCGCCCAGGGGTTTAAGCACCGTGGGTTTTATCTCCACGAGGGCTGGCTCTACAAGCATCCCTTCGCCGTGCGGTCGTGGTCGCAAGACGATTTTGCGAACATGTACCAACTGCTCTCGCGGCTGGGCTTCGACCGCGTGATGAACTGGCCGATGTTCGAGTCGATGCCCGCTCCGCTTTCGGAGGCCGACGCGAAGGCGCTGGTGGACTACCGCCGCACGATCGACGACGCCCATGCGGCCGGCCTCGAATTCTGGCTCGTGCAGACTCCGAACCTCACGCCGCCGCAGTCGCTCGCCGCGAAGCCGTGGAAGGAACGTAACCCCTATCCTGTGTGGAAGCATGTCCGCCTCGACGACCCGGCTGAAGCCACCGCGCATTTCGCACACCGTCGGGCAATGATGAAAATCGTCAATTCAGCGGACGCATACGTCACGATCGATGGCGACCCGGGCGGGTATCCCGGTGCGAGGCCGGAGGAATGGCTCTCCGTCTTCCTCGCTGATCGGGCAGCCATCGATGCCCACGGCACGGCGCCCACAAAGCAGCGGGTGATCCCCTGGGTGTGGTGCGGCTGGGGCACGGACAGCGTGTGGGGGGGCAACGCCAACAACCCGCCGGAGCGAATCATGCCGTTCGTGAAGGCGTCGCTCGAGAAGCTCGGCCCCGGAATGCCCGAGCCCTGGGGGTTGCTGCCGGGCCGCTCGAATCGGGCCAGTTTTGCGAACGGTCGAGTCAACATCGTGCTCACGGAGGAGGCGGGCCTCATACCGCGTTCGACCCTGTTGCTGTATGAAGCGATTGAGTTCGAGCCGTCGATTCCAGGCTCGGTGCTGCAGTTCGACACCATCCGCCGTTGCCTGCGTGATGAAGCGCAGCACGCGGCCACGTGCGACGGCGTTTTCGGTAACGCCCAGCAGCCGGTGATGGTGCTGCCGAACCTCTATTTCTTTGCCCGCGGGGCGGCCGATCTCGCCTACCTCGACACGCCTGACGAGGAGGTCCTTCGGGACCTGGCCGACCTGCTCGGCGGACCGCGAGACCTGCTCGTGCCGGCATGGCAGTGCATGAAGTTGCCGCTCGAAGGCCTGCCTGCCGACCTCCCTGCCCGCCTGCGGAAGGCCGCGCTCTCTGGTGAGGCGGGCCGGTTCATCCCGGGTGGGCAGCGGCGGTATCTCGATATCCTTGCGGCCGAGGTGGAGAGCCGCCGCGGATTTTTGGAAGCGATCGCCAAGCCTGTCGATTCCTCAGACGCCGCCGCCGCAAACCTGGCCGCCGCCACGAGGGCCCTCGTGGGTTGGTGGCGGGTACACGGCTACGTGAACGCTGGTGACCCAAATACTCCGTTCAGTTGGCAGTTCGTGCGGGGTGAACACGTGAATGCCTTGCGGGCGTGGGCGCAAGCAAACGTCGAGGATCGCGAGGCTGTGATTGCGGCTGCGGCCAAGTCCCTCGCAGCATCAGGAACGCTCGGCGAGGAAGAGGCCGTACAGCGGCTCAACGAGGTGGCCCCTGGGACCTAATCCGGGCCACACGTGATGCTCGCGCGTGGATCGGGCTCGGGGCTGCCTCTTCTCGTAGCACTGGTTTTCAACCTGTGTGTCTTCCCGGTTCGTATTGGGCTCGCGCCTCATCGCTTGCATGGGCGAATCCGGAAGAGGGAGCAGCCGGCCGGCTGCGGTGGGCCTCCAACGCGCGAGGATCACGTGTGACCCGTATCACACGATCGCCACGGCCCGGATCGGAGAGCCATCGCGGCCGGCGAAGTTGAGCGGGAAGCCGATGAAGGTGATGGCGTCGGGCACCCGGTCGAGATGGGCGAGCGACTCCACGACGACGATCTCCGCATCCTTCGCCAGCAGGATGTGGTGCACCTCGTACCAGTCGCGACTGGGGGTGGGCGTGTCCATGCCGAGCATGCGGATGCCGCGGGAGACGAGGTAGCGGGCGGCATCCTGGGTGAGCGACGGGAAATCGCTGAAGAAGTTCTCAGCGCCGAACTGCCTATGCCAGCCGGTCTCGTAGATGATCTTGGCCCCCGGCAGGAGCACGCTCTCATGACGCCGGAAGTCGTCGGGTGTGATCTCCTCCCGTGGAGCCTTCGGGATCCGCAGCACAGTGGCCGGCCCGTAGAACCAGTCGAGCGGCATTTGATCGAGCGTTTTGCCGTCGTCGACAAAGTGGTACATCGCGTCGAGGTGCGTGCCCTGATGGGTCGACATCGACACCTGCGAGATGTTGTAGCGAAGCGTGGCGGTGGTGCCGTGCGGTACGATCGAGAGTTTCGGGTCGGTCGGGAAATTCTGCTGCCCGTGGACGAGCGGGTGGGAGAGATCGACGAGAGGCATGGCATGCTCCGGTGATCGGTTTCGAAGAAAGGGGAATCGCGGCTGACGAGCAGGTGGTGATGTCGACGAGCAGGGAGCCATGGATGGACTTCGCGAGCCATGTCGCTTCTCCAAGCCACTACCGTCGGTATCTACCGGCCTACGTCAAACTCTGTGGACGTCGGATTGATGAGCCTGGAATGGAGCTCGCGTTCAGCTCCCGATCGGCTTGGCATTGGAGGCTTTTTTCGGAGACAAAGTCTTTGAGGCATCCGTTGTCCACGTCTGAGATTCTAGGAAATCTCCTACAACGACGCTCACTCCGGAGCTCTCGTGCAAGCGCCGCATGCGGAAAACGGGTACGTGGAGCGTTACCGCGGCTGGCTCGACAGCTGCACAAGCGCCTCAATGACGCGGGCCCGGGCCGCGAGGTCATTGAGGACAAGATAGCGGTGCTTACCTTGGGGATCCGGAGCGAACGTCGTCGCCCCCTTCTCCGTCACCGTCACCTTCCCCGGTGGCGAGCGGTCGAAGTAGCCCCTGCTCCCGAGAACCCCGTCGAGGACGCTCGTCAGATCCCAGCTCGGCCGATCCTGCGGCGGCGGCGAGAGGATCGCGTACGACTCCTTCACCGGATGATGGGGGACACCCCGAAAATCCTCGAGGATGCTCTGGCTGGGGTAGGGCAGCGCGATGCCAATCTCGAAGCCGCTCCAGATCATCTCCGTCGGCCACGCGTCGGCGAGCTTCGCAGCGGCGGCCCGATCCTTGACGACGTTGTATTCCTCGTAGGCGGCGTTGCCGTCGATCGGCTGGAAGGCCCCGGCCATAAGCTCAAGGAGCTTCACCTTCTTGGCGACGAGCGCCTTGCCATCGAGCGGGCTTGTCGCATCGGGCGGGCTGTCGAGGAGGCGGGCGAGATTGGTGGAGAAGCCGACCTGGACGACGACGACCGAACCATCCTCCGCAGCCGCAAGCGCCCTCCGCAAAACCGCAACCGCCTCGGAGGCATCCTTCGCGTGGCGAAGCGCGTGGGGATAGCGTTCCTTACCGGCAAAGGCGGGGTCGTCTTGGGTCGCCTCGGCGAGCTTGAGATAGACGCTCTGCTCCTCGACGCCACCGGGGCGGACGACGCCGACCGGGATCTCCGTGCGGCCGTAGAAGCGGTTTATGCCATCGACAAATGGGGCAGCGAGCGCGTGGTTGGCCGTCACCGTCACCGCGAGCAGCCGGCACTGCTCTCGCGACTCCAGCGCATGGAGCATGGCGAGCGCGGCAACGTCGTCGCAGTCGCCGCAGATGTCGGTGTCGAAGATCACCGGGACAGGTGCCGCGGCCCGGGCCTCGCCCGACGCCACGAGCGTGAGGGGAACAGCAACGGCCAAGAAAGCTGTAACCGTCACGAGCGCCGCCACGGCCCACTTCGCCGTCTCGTCGTCGACCTGGATCACGTTCACGGCATCCCCTGCCTCGAGGTGCTCGAGGCTCCGGCAGAGGTGGGCCCGATCGATGCGGTACATCATGGCGCACATGCAGACCACCGGCGAGAGGAAGTAGATCTCCTGCTCGGGGAGGATAGGTCGGCCTATGGCACTTCGGCAAGCGTCGGCCGGGCGGGGCGGATCACGATGAGCAACCGCCGGGGCTGATCGGGCTGGATGCGGTCCGATCGTGGATGTGCCGAGGAGCTTCCTATCCACGCTCAAGGCCGGATTAATCTCGATGCCGCAGACCGGCCTTGAAACCGCTCATCATGCAGGCCGTCCGCACCGTGGCATGGAATGCCGTTAGTGCCTTTCCTTGTTGCTGCGGGTGAGACGCTGCGACTAAAGTTTGGGGTGCTCTTCCACGCATCGGCGGCTGAAGAACCACTGGACCCGACGAAGGCAGCGCCAGCCGAAAGCGCGGAACCGAAGGCGTGGAGACAAAAGTCTTAACGATGCAGCAGCTCATGAAACTCCCACTGTTCTTCAGTTTGATGTTCTCCACGGCTCTCGCGGCTGCACCAGCATCCCAACCAACCGCAACAGACTATCCCTCCATTCAGGAAGCCATCGACGCCCATCCGGGTCAGATGATCTTCGTGCCCGCGGGCGATTATCTGATCGATAAGAAGATCTACATTGGTGCCAAGAATGCAGGGCTCTTTGGCCCGGGTCGCATCATTCAATCCAACCCCGATCAGCCCATCGTCGAGATCGAACACGCCGCGGGAGCGCAGCTTCGCGATCTCACCCTGACGCGGGCCGAGGGAAAGATGGACACGGATTGCGAAGGACTCCTTGTGACCGATTGCCGGGATCTGGCCATCGACAACGTCCGCGTGATCGACAATCGAACGCGGGCAGCGTCCATCTCCATCCGGCAGTCCAAGGACTGCCGCATCAGCCATTGTCTGGTGCGGAACTACACGCGCATCAGCGTCGATGACCGCACGGCGAAAAAGGAACTCTACGGCTTCGCCTTCCGTTGCATCGACGGCACGGGCATCGATGTGACTTCCAGCACGGGCACGCTTATCGAAGGCAATCGCCTCGTGGAGGAATACCTGCAACACACGCCTGAAATCCGCGACAAGTTCAGCCTCGGCACGTTCGTGAAAAAGAACGAGACAAAGGGTTCACTGGTTGATCAGAAAGTCTGGGACGAGGAATACATCGACATCTGGCACCAGGGCTCGGCCATCCACGTGAGTAGCCCCGAGGTCACCGACCAAACCCGCATACTTGGCAATCACATTCAAAACGCCGCGCAGGGTATCGACCTGCACTGCGATCATGTGATTGTCGCGCAGAACCTCATCGAGAATGCCTTCTCCGGAATGAAGGCCATGCATGGTGCACGCAATGTGCTCATCATCGGCAACCAGTTTACTCGGAACGACAATTGGGCAGTCTTGCTGGCACCAGGAGCAGCATCGAACGCGACGAATACCGACGGAGGCTCCATCATCGCTCACAACATCGTTTCCGACTTCGGCCACGGAGACGCGAACTGGATCTGGGGGAACGAGCGTTCGCCTTTCAAATTCGACTCGGGCCAACTCCCCGACAATCCACCGCTCACCGATGTCATCTTCCAAGGCAACATCGTGCAGAGCATCGCGGCTCCGCGTTACAAGTATGCCGTCGTCATTGCCGGTGGCCCGAATGCCCCACATGGCCTGCATTTCTCGAACAACCTGCTCCACCCCGGCACAGCCGGCGTCTCCAACAAAGAACTGCAGCCTTAGCACAGGATCAGGATAGCCCGGCCAATGGCACTTCCGTCACCATCCCCGAGCTGCTCGAGATCGTGGAAGACCTGCTCGGGCCGCAGCTGATCATCAACAACGCGTCGATCTTCGCGACGAATCCCGGGGTCTCCTCCAGCCTCGGCTGGCCCGGTGCAGCGGCCTAGCGAGGCGGCCGATCCCGGCGAATCGGCCCGTCCTGCCGTTTGCGGTACTCCCCCGGTGGGAGCCCAAATTCGCGGCGAAACTCGCGAACGAAGTGGCTCTGGTCGCAGAAGCCGTGGTCCGCGGCGAGCGCGGCGAGCGAACGGCGCGACGTTGTCAACTCGCGGCACGCCAGCCGCAACCGCAGCCGGCGCAGGAACTGCTGCGGCGTCGCCTGCATCTGTCGACGAAACATCCGCTCGAAGGCCCGCACTGAGCGGCCTGCGATCCGCGCAAGCGCGGAATTGGAAAGTGGCTCGGCGAAGTTTCTCCGCATGTGCACGAGAACCAGGCCGAGGGCCGCGTCCTCGCTTCCCGCGTGCACGACGTCGGCATCGACCACCCGCGTCATGCCCAGCGTGCCGATGATCCGCCCGCGGGCGTCGTGGAGCGGCTTCTTCGTGGTCAGCGACCAGACCGCGGTGCGATCGAAGCGGCCCACGAGTTCGATCCGTCCGTCGACCGTCCCGCCACCGAGCGCATGGTCGTCGTCAAGCCGATACTGATCGGCGAGATGTGGGGGCGAGAGATCGTGATCGGTGCGTCCGACGACCTGCTCGGTCCGCTCGAGCGCGTAGTTGAGCAGGAAGCCGCGGTTGACCCAGGCGTAGCGGCCCTCGCGGTCCTTGATCCAGCACTGCACTCCCTCGATCTGGTCGAGCAGTCCGGCAACGCCCGCTGCCACTGGATCGAGTGGTTGTAGATCGCGGGAGGACTCCATGAGAGAATCTCCGAGGACCGGTTGGACGTTTCGGAGATTATCCCACGCCCGCCGTCGCGTGCACGCCGGTCTGATTCCATCCTCTGCCGCCCCTTGGCAAGCCGGTCTCCGCGGCGACGACTATCCTTTCACTATGTTGCCGGTCTTTTCCATCAGACTACGGGCCGTCGTGATCACGCTGGCCGCATGCGCGGCTGCGAGCGCTGCCGGCGGGCAGCACGCTCCGCCCGAGTGGAACGCCGCATTCGTCCAAGAGGCCCTGGCCGACGCGCGGGCGCAGGGTGACGCCCGGCGTGGGGCCGGCGTGTTCAGTGTGGCCACGACGGGCTGCACGGCGTGCCACAAGGTGGCGGGAGAGGGGGGCGTGGTGGGCCCCGAGCTCAGCACGATCGCCAAGTGCCTTTCGCCCGAGGAGATCGTCGAGAGCGTCTACTGGCCCGCCCGGGCCGTGAAGCCCGAGTATCGGGCCTACGCCTTCACACTTGCCGATGGCCGCGTGCTCCAGGGCATCGTCAAGGAGGAGACGCCGCAGGCCGTGGTCGTCGTGGACGCCACTGGCAAGAGCCACAGTGTGCCGCCCGGCGAGATCGAGGAGCGGACCGAGGTCGGCTCCCTCATGCCGGCCAACGTGTTCACGGCCCTGCCGGCAGAGCAGCGCCGCGACCTCGTCCGCTACCTGCTCGAACTCGGCCGCACGCCGGGGCTCGAGTCGCTCTCCCACCGCCCGGGCACCTTTGACGTGCCCCGCGAGCCGCTCGTGCCCGACGATTGGCCGAACCGCGGCCTGTGGGTCAACGAGCACCGCATTTATGACGCCTACACGAAGCAGGCCAGGCAGTTTCGCGACCGCAATCCGATGCCGATCCTGCTGCCCGCGTATCCCGGCCTCGACGGCGGCACGCACGGCCACTGGGGCAGCATCCCCTGGTCCACGTGGGACGACACCCGCCGCGATACCTGCGACCAGGGCACCGTGCAGGCCTGGCCGCTGAAGCTTGACGAGCGGACGATCCCGCGGGCCGTGAATGTGCGGCTCGGCGACTCGGGCGAACTCGCCGCCTGCTTCAACCCCGATACGTTCCAGTTTGAGGCCACGTGGACCAGCGGCTTCCTGAAGTTCGACAAAACCCGCTACGGCTTCCTCTCACCGGCCACTCCGGCCGGCCCCGTCAGCCCGCCGCCCGCCGCGGCGGAACTACCGCCCGGGCCGCGCACGTATCAAGGGTTTTATCGGCATGGGAAGCGGGTTCTCTTCCTCTACCTGATCGACGGCGTGCAGTATCTCGACGCGCCGTGGGTGAAGGATGGCGCGCTCGTCCGCGAGATCGCGCCGCTCGCGAGCCATTCGCTCGCGGACGTCTGGAGAGGCGGTCCCAGCCAGTGGCCGCAGACGCTCACCACCACCGGCACCCTTGGCTCGGGCACGCCGTATGCCGTCGACACGATCTCGCTGCCGGTGGACAACCCCTGGGGCAGCCTGATGTTTTTCGGGGGGCACGACTTCTTCTCGAACGGCGACGCCGCGATCTGCACGATCCAGGGCGACGTGTGGCGGGTCTCCGGCCTCGACGCCGAACTCGAGAGCGTGCGTTGGCGGCGGATGGCGGCCGGCCTCAACCAGGCCCTCGGCCTCGTCGTGACAGACGACGTCGTGTATGTGCTCTGCGGCGACCAGCTCACCCGGCTCGACGACACCAACGGCGATGGCGAGGCCGATTTCTACGGCTGCGTGACCAACCGCTTCGAGCCGTCCGGCGGCCACAACTACAAGTGCGGCCTCGAGCGCGACGGGGCCGGTAACTTTTTCACCGCCTCGCACCAAGGGCTGCTGCGGATCAGCCCCGACGGCCAGACGATCGACATAGTGGCCACGGGCTTTCGCAACCCCGACGGCCTCGCGCTCCTGCCTGACGGCTCAATCACCGTGCCGGTCTCCGAAGGCGACTACGCCAACGCCTCGGCGATCTGCGAGGTAAAGCAGAAGCCGGGCCAGCCGCCCGCGAACCCCGTGCTGAATTTCCGGGGCGTTCCCCCTGCCCTGCCGATGGTGTATGTGCCACGCGGGCTCGACCACTCGAGCGGCGGGCAGACGTATGTATCGAGCGACCGCTGGGGACCGCTCGGCGGCCAGCTCGTGCACTTTTCGTTTGGCGCCTGCACGCACTTCCTCGTGCTCCGCGACGAGGTGGCGGGCCAGCCGCAGGGAGCCGTCGTGCCGCTTGTTGGCGACTTCCGCTCGGGCGTCCACCGCGGCCGGTTCAGCCCTGCCGATGGCCAGCTCTACGCGAGCGGCATGAACGGCTGGCATGTCTACGGCGTCGACGATGGCTGCTTCCAGCGCGTGCGCTACGTCGGCGGCACCGTGCAGCAGCCGGTCGGGATTCGGGCTCACCGCAACGGCGTGCTGCTGCGATTCTCGGCGCCGCTCGAACGCAGCGTGGCGGCCGACGCGGCGAGCCACTTCGCCCAGTGCTGGAACTACCGCTACGGCCCGGCGTATGGCTCGCCCGAGTTCTCACCGAGCCACTACGGCACGGTGGGCCACGATCCACTCGCGATCCGCTCGGCCACGGTGCTCTCCGACGGCCAGAGCCTGTTTCTTGAAATACCCGACCTCCAGCCGGTGAATCAGCTGCATCTCCAGGTGGCGGTCGGCCTAGACACGACACGCGACGTGTTCGCCACCGTGCACGCGCTCGATAAGCCGTTTCGTGACATTCCGAACTATCAGGAAGTGACGCGGCCCGTCGGGGCCCTCCCGATCGTGCGCGACGTCGCCATGATGAAGGCCACGGTCAAGAATCCCTGGCTGACGAAGGTGGAGGGCTCCCGCGAGATCGTGATGGAGGTCGCCTCGAACCTCGCCTACAAGACGCCGGAACTGCGGGCCAAGCCCGGTGAAAAACTGGCCCTTACGTTCGTGAATCCCGACGTCGTGCCGCACAACTGGGTGCTCGCAAAGCCCGGCATGCTCGCCGCCGTCGGCACACTCGCTGACGGGCTCATCGCCGACCCCGAGGCCGTGGCCCGGCACTATGTGCCCAAGACCGACGACGTCGTCGCCTACGCCGACATCACCGAGCCCGGCAGGCGGCAGACGATTTACTTCACCGTACCCGACGCGCCGGGCCGCTATCCCTTCCTCTGCACGTTCCCGGGCCACTGGAAGCTGATGAACGGCCTGCTCATCGTGGAAGACGACGAGCCCATCGATGTCGCCGCGAAGGCGCAGGAGCTCTTCCGCCGCGACAACCTCGTGGCCTGGTGCATCGTGCCGTTCGACGCCAAGCAGCGCGGCCCTGAGGATCGGGCGGCGATGCTCGAAAAACTCGGCTTCAATCACTTTGCCTACGACTGGCGGCCGGAGCACATCCCCACGTTCGACCGGGAGTGGGACGCGCTCGTGAAACACGGCGTCGCACTCGACGCCTTCTGGGCCACACCACCGGATTTTCCCGGGCTGCTCACAAGCCTCGAGAAGCGCGGGCTCAAGCCGTCGTTTTGGACGATGATCGATGCCCCCACCGAGCTCGACCAGGCGGCGAAGGTGAAGCACGCTGCCGCCGCCCTGCGGCCCGTGGCCGAGCAGGCCGCGAAGGCGGGCTGCCGCGTCTCCATCTACAACCACGGCGGCTGGGGCGGGGAGCCCGAAAACATGGTCGCCGTGTGCGAGGCCCTCGCCATGCCGAACGTCGGCATCGTCTACAACCAGCACCACGGCCACAGCCATCTGCCGCGATGGAAAGAATCGCTCGCGCAGATGCTGCCGCACCTGCACTTCCTCAACCTCAACGGCATGACCGCCGATGGTGAATCGACCGGGAAGAAGATTCTCGTCATCGGCCAGGGCGATCTCGACGTGGCCCTCGCGAAGACGATCTGCGAGAGCGGCTACACTGGCCCGATCGGGATCCTCAACCACACCGGCCACGACGCAGAGGCTCGGCTCCTCGACAACCTCGAGGGCCTCGACTGGGTCGTCGGCGAACTCACCGCGAAGCCAATCCCGAAGCCCATGCCGCGGACGAATTAAGGGATAGCCCGGCCAAGGGCACTTCCTCAAGTATTCCCGAGCTGATGACCGGCTCGCCGAGGCGTGTGAGAATCTCTCGGATCAGCCCTGGTTCGGTGTGGGATGAATCGCGTGGAATCCGCGTGGCAAGTCAACCGCTGCAGGCATCGGCGAACTTAGCGGGGCTGGCAGGTCCGATCCCGAGGCTCACGAATCGCTGGTCTGCCGCGAAGTGTTGCGGAATCGCGTGCGACCGAACTAACCTCTCAACAAGACCCCAGGGGTGCATCAGGTGGATCATGAGTGAAAAGCAGAGAACAGTTTTCATCCGTCGCGGCAGCACCGTAAAAGGGCCTATTCCGAGGACCCATGTCACGCCGCTGGTAAAGGCCGGAAAACTCTTGCCCTCGGACGAAGTTGCCGAGGCATTAACTGGCCCTTGGGCGCTGGTCGGTGAGTTTCTTCGAGCAGCAGACCTCGCAGTGATCGAAACAATCACGATTGATCACTCGATTCTGCAAGGTACCTTTTCCGTGAGTTATACCTGTCCAAGGTGCCGTGAATCGCTTGCCTCCAAAGAAGATGAGATCTCCCAGAGCGATGCCTGCCCGAAGTGTCGACAGCGGTACCGCCTGTCGCCTCAAGCCGAAGAGCAGCTCCGTCAAGCAAAGCACAGACTTGAGCAGGCCCGTGCGGCTAAGCACGCGAAGAACGAGCAAGCGGCCGCCGACACCATACCTATTCAGATAGCGGGGACTGCCACTTCAGCTTGGTGGTTGCCGGCACGGGAGTGGAACGCGACCATCCGCTCATCGGCTCGTGCCGTGATCGCTATCGGCTGCCTTATTGGCGTCTTGTCCGCCGCTGGCTACGCGTGGGACTGGTACAGAACCAACACCCCGCTTGCCACATTCGAACGATTCGCACGGGCCAAAACCGATAATCTGGAGCTCACCTGCCCTTTGCTTCCAATACGCAACATACGATTTGACCTTCGCAAAACTGATTCACTCACTACTCCCTCTACCGGGACGATCACGTACTCTACGGTGCATCCGCTCAGACAAGACGCGGAGGGCAAGGAGATCGTCATTGAGGGTGATGCCGAATGCGAAATAATCTGCGGTAAACAAGGTCAACGTTGGATATTTCAGAGTGCCACCATCAAGTCTACAAATTGGAGGATCCGAGAGGCTGACGATAACAATCTCGCCAAAACCATAGTGACCTCCATGAACAGAGAGGGTCTGCCGACTGAGGTCATTGAGGACGGTTGGAATGGTGTGAAAAACCGCATGTGCGAGTTCGAAAAGGCAGGATTCTCGATGGAAGGGCTTGCGTCACTCTCCAAAAACGACGCTTATCGCTTGGGTAGGTCACGCGTACTCTGTCTTACGTTCGACAGCCTTTCGAACGTAGAGCCGGATGCGATGCGGGAGCTCGTCGAGTCTCGCAAGTCCTTCTTGCAGGAGCGTAAAGGACAGGGCGAAAATGATTGGATCTGGGCACCGGAAAACGGCTACGGAGTTCTGGAATTAGATGGTCTGCCGGCTATTTCGGACGCTCTTGCAAAGGAAGTCGCCGCCTTCAAGGGAACCGTGAACCTCAACACCATCGAATCCTTGTCGGACACGGCCGCCGAGCATCTCGCCACGCACCGCGGTCCTCTCTATTTATGGAAGTTGACGAAACTATCTCCGCACGCGGAAACAGTGCTGGCTCAGCATACTGATGATTTAGGAATCGGGGTCACAACCCTGTCAGATACATCAGTCGATTTCCTGGCGATCGATAACTGGCCGGAAAATAGGCTGAATCCGGAACAACCTAAACATGTGACACTCTCCGGTCTTGCGGAGATTTCCGAACCAGCAACTACGGCGATTATCAATAGTCCTTGTCGCTTCACGATGCCAGGACTCAAGACTCTTACTTCCGCGAGGCTCGCTGAAAAGCTTGTCGCGGATGCGGACGAAGAAGGCGTCACAGGCGAGTCACTCCAACTGGGTGAACTGCAGTCGGTTTCCGATGAGGTGGCGGAAGTGGTCGTGCAATTTCCCGGAGATGTTGAGCTGTACAACTTACAGACGCTCACCAGTGAGAGCCTTGCCAGGAAGATTGCAAAAGATAGCGACGGCAGATCTCTACGGCTTCCGAAACTGAGAGATCTGAGCCCGACCGCAGCACGCGTCTTGGCTGACTTCTCCGGCAAACTGGAGATCTCGAGTGATGATATCGGTCTTGATGCATTGTCGCCGGACGTGGTGGCTGTGCTAGCCCGTCACCATGGAGAACTTGACGTTTCTTTCCGTGCCTTAATGCCCGACGTTGCCCAAGCACTCAGTGCTCATGAGGGAAAACTCGACATTCATTGCAGAGAGGCGGTACCGTCACAGGTCCTTGATTTGCTCACTGCCCATAAAGGGGAAGTATTTCTGGAATGCCACGAGCCCGTGTCGATCCGTTACTTCGGAGGAAACAACACGCCCCTCCGCAAAGCTGACTGATACGGCTCACACGTGATGCTCGCGCGTGTATCAGGCTCGGGGCTGCCCATGCCCGTCGCCGGACACTGGCTACGGCCATGCGACTGTCGCGCCGTCGCCGCCGTCCCGGCGTCGGCTCCGGCTTACGGTCGCCGGGCGCGGCCCGGCTCCCAGCATCCTGCCCTCCACTCGCTCGATGCTGACTTCACTCCGCCGGGCACGGGCAGCCCCTCGCTGTCCCCCCGTAGCACAGGTTTTCAACCTGTGTGTCTTCCCGGTTCGTTTGGGCTCGCAGCATCATCGCTTGCATCTGCGATTCCGGAAGGGGGAGCAGCCGGATCGGAGGCACGCGCAGAAGCCGGTGAGACGTGTGCCCCGCCGCGGTCGCTCCGGAGCGTTTGAGAAGAGAACTCACACGTCCCGCCGGCGCCGAGCATGTCGCCGGCCGGCTGCGGTGGTCCTCCAACGCGCGAGGATCACGTGTGACCCGTATGAGTTGTGTGGCGGCGGTCCAAAATGGCAACGCACAACCGTGCAGTTCTTTTCGAGGGGAGGATCAGGGCGACAGCCCCGATCACACGGCGCAGGTTCCTGGTCGTAACGCAGAATCCCACGCACTCGTAACGCAAAATGCCACGCAGCAGGCAGTCGCACCAAAACGCACCGAGCCGCTCGACTTGCCGCAACTCGATGGCGTTGAACGGCTTATGCGTCTCTATGCCGAACTGTGCGATTTGCTGCCGAAGACCCAAGCGGATGGGGTGGGATTTGAACCCACGAGCCGCTTACGCGACTGCCGGTTTTCAAGACCGGTGCATTCAACCGCTCTGCCACCCATCCCAATCGGCCGAGGCCTCCGGGCCCCGGCCACCGAGGAAAAGTCTATCGGATCACCGCGGCCAGTGGGGTGGCTTTGACTGTTTTCTTCGGGTTTCCTACAGTTCCTGCTCACCCGAACACCTGAAAGGGACAATCTCTATGGGCGGCATCAGCAACCGGATGAAGGAAATCAAGCGGCGTCGGCATCGCAGGCAGAAGCTTGTGAAGATGAGCACGAAGCTCAAGAAGGCCACCACCAGCGAGAAGCTCGTCATGGCCGACAAGCTCCGCAGGATGACCACCGGCGCCGACGTCTTGATCGCGCGGATGGGCCTCGAGGATCGCAAGCGCGGCTGA
>Ga0114971_10001554_pt1 | contig 15617 bp, 14 predicted proteins | sample M_140625_MF_Meta_FD_87320 | JGI IMG/M metagenome (GOLD analysis project Ga0114971, IMG submission 87320) | Freshwater microbial communities from Lake Montjoie, Canada to study carbon cycling - M_140625_MF_MetaG | ecosystem: Environmental > Aquatic > Freshwater > Lake | place: Lake Montjoie...
GAAAAAAAAGTGTATAAAAAACGATATAAATATATAAATCGTGTATACATAACCATGTCTGAAAACGATGACACAGATGAATATGATTACATTGCACTTATAAACAACAAAAAAGAATATAATGAATTTGTAAAAAATAAAGATAATACTGAGAGAAATTACGATAAAGTTACTCATATTCATTTCGGTGTTGATTTCAATGAACCCATTGACGATATTCCAGATACAATTACACATATAAAAATAAGTAAAGATTACGCTTATGAAATTCCAGGAACAGTAACACATGTTTGTTATAGATCAACTAAGGGTAAAACCAGTTAGCACATCCGTCCAATACATCCGTATGCGCTGTCAATGCCGGGTTTGTGGCTGTGTGGTGTGATTTTTATTATTTTTACATAAAAAGTATTACGAATTATGGTAATACTTTTTATAATCCAATATCTCGGCGAGCGCCGAAGGCGCAGGGGCTGGTAGTGCTAACGCTTCTCTCCCCGTTTTTAGATATCAAATGTAACATATGGCTTTGTAACAGTTCTGGTTGCATAAGACACATTAGCAGAAGGCTTACTTGGAACGACAATAGTGACCGGTTTATAACGCAAATGTTCTGGCTTCAAATCAAACGCTGATGTTTTCCCATTAAAATATTTCTCATAATACTGCATATTTGCATCATAGTTTTGAAATGATAATGCAACCATTTGACAACCATAATTCATCGCAAGAGCACTTGAATAATTCGCAGGAGACGCACCTAAATCAGGTAAACATATTGTCATACTTTTCTTATTGAATTCAGCCAATTCAGCCATATCTTGTCCAAATTTAATACCATATGTAAATCGAACCTTTCTCATAAACATTGAATTACTCGCCATATTCACATATTCATTCATCGCTGTATTTTCAAATAATGGATTGCTTTTATCGACAACAATAATGACCTTCTCTTTGAAGCTTAATAATGGCTTTTCGCCAATATTCTTATGATTATTTTCACTACTATATTGCGGACCTAATAAATATCTCTCCAGTTTTTCATGTAAATCATTTGCCATAACATCATACATCTTCGCATTATTACTCATAATGCGTAGGTGAAGTATAAGCGGATCAGACGGACAAGGACATGTGCTTCCAGAAAATGCATAATTAGCAATAATTCCCATTGCAGAAGCAAATGGAATACTATTATAAGTCTCTTTAATATTGAAATCATCAATGGACGAAGTAGCAATAACTGGCATATCGTCGAGAGAATAAACTTCCATATCAAGACATCTTGCGCCTTGTTTAATGCAATTTTTTAAGGCACATATATTAACAAAATCGTTTTTAAAACCTCCTGCACAACATGCATTATATGCGGTTTTAATATAATAATCTCTCAATGCATATTGATATGCTCCATTGCTTTCATTAATCGACTTTAATAAAGGCATGTTTGGGTATTGATAGTCCATCTCTCTACAATTTTTATTATCTAAATTAAACTTTTTATACATGTAGATTAAAGAAATAAATAATATAATAACAGTAATAACAATACCAGCGTATTCAATTCCGCCAAGTTTGTCTGCTGTTTTCTTACCTATATTTGACATATTTGTAAACATGTTATTCAATTTATTTGACATAGAATCTGATATATCTGCCATTATATATACATATACATAATTTTGATATACTATCGACACAATAAAATTTATATATATCGCGTTTGTATAAATATAAATATAAAAGTATAGTATAATTACATATTAATGCCTGGTGGATTATTAAATCTCGTTGCATATGGAAATCAAAATGTTATAGTAAATGGTAATCCTTCTAAAACCTTTTTCAAAAGCACATATGCTAAATACACGAACTTTGGAATGCAGAAATTCCGTATTGATTTCGACGGTCAAAAAACTCTGAGATTAAATGAATCATCAAAATTCATTTTCAAAGTCCCAAGATATGCCGATTTACTCATGGATACTTATTTAGTCGTTAATCTACCAACCATTTGGAGTCCCATTATTCCTCCAGACCCAGCATCTGCTCCTAATTCTACATCTGAATTGAATAATTGGCGTCCATACGAATTCAAATGGATTAAAAATCTCGGAACACAAATGATTGAGCGTATAAGTTTCAAAGTTGGTGGACAGACTATACAAGAATTCACAGGACAGTATTTATACAATTTAGTTGAACGCGATTTTGATACGGCAAAGAAAGACATTTACAATAAAATGACTGGAAATGTTGCAGAATTAAATGACCCTGCAAATTATGGTTCGCGTGTCAATACATATCCAAGTGCATATCCTGGAAACTCGGCAAATTCAGGAACACTCGGTCCAGAGCCATCTATTCGTTCACGTAAATTATATATTCCGCTTAATATTTGGTTCAGCTTGGCGTCTAAAATGGCATTTCCTTTAGTCAGTTTGCAATACGCCGAGTTTCATATCGAAGTGGAAATACGTGCTGTAAATGAATTATTTGTTGTGCGTGATGTCGAAGGCAATGGCGGATATTATCACCAGGCGAATTTCAATAATCCTTACTATGGATTTTACCGCTTTCTTCAGCCGCCGCCCGATACTACACTTTCGTCGTTGAGTTATGAAGACCAGCGGACAAATTGGTCTGCGGATATTCATTTAATATCTACATACGCGTTTTTGACAGATGAAGAAGTCCGACTTTTTGCTACGAGTGAACAAACGTATTTAGTGAAACAGGCATATCATACGAATCATTTTAATGTGACAGGGACAAAGAAGGTGAAATTAGAGACGATTGGTATGGTTTCAAATTGGATGTGGTTTTTCCAACGTAGTGATGTGAATTTGCGTAATGAATGGTCTAATTACAGCAATTGGGCGTATGATTATTTACCGAATGATGTTATCGATCCTAACGGAAATTCAATAGCATATATTACTCCGACAACCACGCAGAATTTGACGCCGGACATAAATGCAAATCAAAAGTATTCAAATATAATGATTACTGGAGATTATAGTGTTGGAAATCAGAAGAATATAATGTCTAAATGGGGATTGTTATTAGATGGTAAATACAGAGAGAATGAACAGGATTATGGTGTTTTGGAATATGTAGAAAAATATATGAAATCGGATGGAAGTTCACTAGATGGACTTTATTGTTATAATTTTTCGTTGAAAACAAATCCTAAAGATTTCCAACCGAGTGGTGCGATGAATCTGAGTAAATTTAACCAGATAGAGTTTGAAGTAACGACTTATTTACCGCCGTTGGATGCATCTGCACAATTTTTCACAATATGCGATGGAAGTGGTAATGTGATTGGTGTGAATAAACCGAACTGGCGAATATTTGATTATAATTACAATTTGACTGTATTAGAAGAGAGATATAATATATTAACATTTTCGTCTGGAAATGCTGGTTTGATGTTTTCGAGATAATCTGCCGATATATGATATGATATTCTATTTATTTAATGGTATATTGAAGAATCCGGTTGTTGTTTCTCGTGATGGATATTTGCGTGTATAAGGGTCTGCTTTATTTTGTTCGGTATAGCTTGCACTAATAGTAGAGAGATTTTCATTTACGTTTTGACTAAACGGAGATAATGTTGGAAAATGTAATGGGAATGCGGATTGAGCCATAGTGAATAGTTCGTTTTTTACTTGTTTCTTGACACAATCACAATCCGAAAAGTTATTATCTAAACAACTTTCAGAACCGCAACTAGATTGTTGTTTAGATTGCACTTTTTTATGATTACATTTTTTATTGTTTTCCATATAATAACTCATTAAATGTCTACTTATAAATATTAAGAAATAAACAATTAATAAGCCTACTAACAGAATGAATGCTAATTGTTTCAAGTTCATTCTATTATATACTTTTAGAAAAAAACACTTGAATATATTTGATTTTTTAAAATGAAATATATAAAAATGAAATATATAAAAATGAAATATATAAAAATGAAATATATAAAAATGAAATATATAAAAATGAAATATATAAAAAATATGTGTTATAGTAGTTTTTTAAAAGTGTAAAGTATATATAATGGTACGCACTGATGATAAAAAAGAAAAAAAAGAAAAAATAGAAAAAATAAAAAAAATTAGAAAGGATGGTGATCCAAATGATTGGGCAAGTTTTTCTGTCCATGTAGGTTTTTCTTTATTATACACATTGATATATGGAATCCTCGGAGCTAATCTTATTATTTACACTTATTTAACAACAGATAAAAAGAATAATTTTTCAGAAAAATTAAATTACTATTTTAGAATAGATAAAGAATATTATAATTGTATTAGCAATACAAATGATGAATGTAAAAAAGTATATGATGAAATACCTTATAAATTTTATGACAGAATACCCGAAACTTATAATCAACAAGGATTAATGAGCAGAATGTTTTATTTATTTTTTCCGTCTTATTCACCAGTTCAACAAAGTTGTTCAGAAGCACAAGGAGATGGAAATGGAAATGGAGCACAAGGAGATGGAAATGGAGCACAAGGAGATGGAAATGGAGCAGAAGGAGATGGAAATGGAGCAGAAGGAGATGGAGCAGAAGGAGATGGAAATGTAGCAGAAGGAGATGGAGCAGAAGGAGAGGTAGCACAAGGAGAGGTAGCACAAGGAGAGGTAGCACAAGGAGATGGAAATGTAGCAGAAGTAAAAGTAGCAGAGGCAGAAGTAAAAGTAGCAGAAGTAAAAGTAGCAGGAGGTTCAAGAATACGAAAAAGACAATCACTAAGACGAACAAGAGGAGGTAAAATGAGTGGAAATGATGAACTTGTTGATAGAAAAGATGTTATGCCAATAGAAAAGTATGATAGCTTATGGATGATTCAAAAAATATATATTGATATTAAAAATTGGTTAATTGAATCTATTGCAGGATCCTATCTTGGTGAGAGAAGTGTTATGCATCAATTACTATATATGTTTACACCCGATGAAAAAGATGTTGAATCAAGCACTACAAAAACATTTAAAATGGCATTTTATCCACTTATATCAATGTTTATTATATTTTCAAGTTATTTTATAGGTTTTACATACTGTATATATCAAATGTTTTTAAATAATGTTATATATTCCATATTTTTCTTCATGGGAGTATTTTTTATGGCGATGTTTGTAGGAGGAACACAATTTGCAGAACTATCAATAAAATTGTTATTTGGTCCTCTAATGTCAAACTCAAAAGAAGTGTTCAAGAGAATATCAGAACAACCTCAATTACTTATTCTTATTTTTAGCACATTAGTAATAATGGGTTCTTTTGATTATTTAGATTCGGAAATTTGTTTTGCGATGTCAGGATTTTATTTTTGTTATGCTTTATATACATTTTATTATTTTGTATCAGAAAAATTTCCACAATTTAAAATATTAAACATGATAGGAATTTCCGATGATGCAAAAGAGTAATGTTCCGTTAAATGATATTATTCAATATTTTGATATAAATATAACAATAATATAATGTATAATATGTCATCAAAGCATTCAAAGATGCCAAAACCTTTTGTGAGTATTTGCACGCCTACGTTTAATCGTCGTCCATTCATAGAGCATATGATTAAATGTTTTAAGCATCAAGACTATCCAAAAGACCGAATGGAATGGATTATTATTGACGATGGAACAGACAAGATAGAAGACTTGGTTTCTGGAATTAAACAAGTCAAGTATTTCAAATACGACAAAAAGATGCCTTTAGGAGAGAAGAGAAATTTGATGCATAAGAAATCCAGAGGTCAAATTCTTGTATATATGGATGATGATGATTATTATCCACCAAAGCGTGTCTCTCATGCGGTAGAAATGCTACAAGCTAATCCACAAGTTCTCTGTGCTGGTAGTAGTGAAATATATATTTATTTCAAACATATTCAAAAGATGTATCAATTCGGTCCTTATGGACCTAATCATGCAACAGCTGGAACGTTTGCTTTTAGAAGAAAGATGATTGAAGACCATGTGTATGAAAATGATGCCTCGCTTGCAGAGGAAAAGGCGTTTTTAAAGGACTATACTGTTCCGTTTGTTCAATTAGACCCTTTGAAAACAATTCTCGTATTCTCTCATGAACACAATACATTTGATAAGAAAAAGTTGTTGGATAATATCCATCCACAGTTTGTGAAAGAGTCAAACAAGACAGTTGATATGTTTATCAAAGAATCTGAAATGAAGGATTTTTATATGAATCGTATCGAAGGTTTGCTTACCAATTATGCTCCAGGAAGACCTATGATGAAGCCAGATGTTATTATGCAGACTCTTGGTATTGAAGAGAGAAGACGTAAAGAGGCGGAGAATAATTTGAAACTTATGGCTGATAATGTTCCGTCAGTGACATTACAAAATCCAGATGGACATGTGACAAAGTTGACGATAGAACAAGTTGTTGAGCTTTTAAAACATTTACAATCAAGTGTGGTTCAACTAACTGAACAATTGAAAGGAAAAGACATTGAGATTGAAATGTTGAAAAGTATGATTACTTCAACTATCTCATCACCACAGACACAAGATAATCAGACACAAGAGAAACAGACACAAGATAAACAGACACAAGAGACACAGAAAGATTTAATCACTGTAGTCGAACAACCTATGATTGATGCCAAGCCATCATTATCGCTAGAAGTTGCTGAGATTATTAGTGAGCCTACTGCCACTTCATAATGATACATGTAAATAAATAATATACTACAAATTATGTATATTATTTCATAAAATTGAAATAGATTTAAAGACATATTATTATATATAAATAACAACAACAACAACAAGATGAGCACTGAAGCAGAAACTATTGAACAACTAGAATTTACCAGATTTCAACCATATGATTCTGAAAATGACAATCATGATAATAACCCTGAAAATGATATTGTAAGAGAAAGAGCATATTATACATCAAATAATTTAATGGACTATGTAAGAAATGCATTAACCGGCGGACAATATCCATATCGTTCTGGAACATTTGACACGTTGCGTTTATATAAGGTTTTTGAAACAACCGGAACATGTGATAGAAACGGAGTTGTTCTATTGCCAACCGAAAAGCGAAATAATAGCCCAAATATTCTTTACTATGATTCACCAGAGCAATATATGAAGCATAGGAAAGTGAAGCTTCAGCAAAGCGACGTAAACAAGTGGTATGAACGCAATACTCGATTGTTTGGAAATCGTGTTGATATTGGCAAGTTTAACAAGGAAGAATATCATCAAATGATTAAAGAAGGACTTATTCAGTAAGGAGCAAGCCCCATTAAAAACCCCATATTGGGCAGTTAGCAAGCCCGTGTTGGGTAAAAAGGTTTACAATATCATGGTTATTATATGATAACCGCACACAACTAAAAAAGGTAACTGTTACCACGCACTTGAAAAGTGCGAAGGTGTAAAACAAAACTTCTTTTTTTTATACTTACAATTTGCTTACTTTTTTAGTGTTATTATTTGTTTTACGTGACTTTTTTGTTCTTGCTCCGATTATGTTTGTGCTTCTTACAATTTCAAACACACCAACAATAGGTATATGATCTGAAAGTTTATTATATATGTTTTTGAATCCAATAGGCTTCAAATATTTATTACCATATATAATATCAATTCTCTCTGGTGAATAGTTTTTATCATACAAATCAACTGTATACAATGGATATTTCGAAGCATTTTCATACATATGTCTTGCTATATCTACAAAACCATATTTTTTTATATATTTACTCGTTTTCCATTTGATATATTTATAATCTAGATGCGATGGTTCATTGAAATCGCCCATTATTATAGTTGGACTATCTATAATATTCTTATCACTCATAAGTAATTGTATCAAATCTCTCTTTGTTACAAATGATAAATCTACGACATCACTCTTATTGCTTATATTATGAGGTGTATTTGTATATTTAATACCTTTTAAACTATATGGAATATACGGTTCATCATCTAAATGAATATTTACAATATTCACAATTGTTCCATTTACATTTACACTACACATATTATTATATTCGTTTACCGAAACGATTGGATATTTCGAAATAATGGATTGATGATAATACTTCTTCTTATAATAGTTTGTTTTGTCGAAAAAGTATTGATGGTAATAACCGAGAGATTTTGCAATTATTTTACTTATATCTATATTTTTCATTTTACATTCCTGAAACGCAACAATATCTATATCATTCTTCGTAATTATATTAATATAATTTTTTATATAATTCATATTTCCTGTTTTTTTATATATAGATGAACCGCCATTTTCAATATTATATGACATTACTTTTATTTTATTTTTCATTACGGTATATAATATTATTATATTATTTCAATATAATAATATTTCAATATAATAATATTTCAATATAATAATATTTCAATATAATAATATTTCAATATTATTCAGTTACTATTGTATCATCTAGTTCTACTTCATCAACATCCGCATCAGCATCACAACCAGTATCAATTGTATATTTATCAATGTATCTATACATACGATTAATATCCAATTTACTTATTTCATACGTCTCCATCATTGCATATATATCATCCTCATGGTTCATTCTCATCTCTAAGAAAAACGAAAATAAATCCTTTTCATCCAAACCAAATTGTTGACACAAACCTTGTATGAATACAGAGTTATTATATTCAGTGCTATATTTTGTCAACACTTTTGTAAATCGAACTTCTGTTGGATTAAACTTACATTTCTTCTTAAATGTTTCGTGATACATTTTATTACAATGAAATGTTTTAATGAGAGATGTCATCTCATTGAATTGCCATATTTGTTTCTGAAATGTAATTCTGTCCATATAATCGGCAAAACATATATTATCTAACATCTTCAAATAAAATGGCACAGAAGCATCTTTCGGCATCTTACCAAGTGTATCAATAATATTCTCATGCCACAATAATCCAACAATTGTTCTATCTGTATCATTCATAATTGTCAAATGGTCTTCCATTTTATACTGCTTTTTAATCAACTTTTTAGTTATTTCCTTTGTATCATCATTATATGATTTCTGTGTAAAAATAGTCTGTATCATCTCATTCTTCAATAGACTGTGATGATTATTGTAAATGAAATACATCGATGACAATTTACGTAAATCACCTTGTAAAAAAGTTATCATATTAACAATTGTTGCATCATCTATATTCGGCATCGTATGTTTTAAAATATAATTCATCTGTTTCTCATTAGGACTCTTTAATTCAAATGTGGTGCATATTTTAATGAGTTCTTTTATCTTTTTATCCACATGATAATTACTGATACATATAATCGGATTGTAAGTCACATCTTCCAACCGCTGTTTTTTATTCTTCTTTGGACGAATAAGTTTTATAAGTGTATTAATACCACCTTTATCACCGTTATTCATTCCATCAATTTCATCCATGACAATTGCAATATGTTTTACCTTTTTATGAAACAAACTGAGAATACTTTTATCTGCCATATTGTTTTTTGTAATGTTGTCTATTATACTTTTATTACGTATATCTCCAGTGTCATATGTAACTACATCATAATCCATTTCTTTTAATACTGAGAGAACAAACTGTGTTTTACCACTTCCTGGAGCACCATAAATATAAATTCCACGTTTATGCAATATTTGTGTTTTGTTTTTTTCGAATTCTCTCAGGGTTGTTTTCATTTGTTGAGCAATCATTTCTCTCCCCAAAACAACATTCCAATCTATATTTTCCATATTATCTACTACTTATAATACATATTTTTATACTTATATCTTTTTTTTATATTTATACTTATAATCAAAACATAAATATAAATATTTGTTATTATATATTATATTATATTATATCATGTCAAATCACACATATTCATTTATAGTTGCATGTGATTTAGATGGAGGTATAGGTAAAGACGGAAAGATACCGTGGCATATAAAAGAGGATATGAAGAGATTTCGTGAATTAACTTTTTCATATCATAAAACAAATATTGTTATTATGGGAAGGCGAACTTGGGAGTCATTACACTGCAAACCACTTGTCGGAAGAATAAATATTGTTGTCTCTCAAACACTTTCATCTTCTTCAGAGTTATATGTTTTTGATAAAGGTGTTTATTTTGTTTCATGTTTAGAAAATGCATTACGATTCGCATCAGAAAAAACAAAAACTAACATTTTCGTTATTGGTGGAGAGAGATTGTATTTAGAAGCACTTTCTGACCCTAGGTGTGTAAATGGGCATCTTACAATTGTAAATAACACATTTCAATGCGATACACATTTTCCTATTGATTTGATGGATAATTATGAAACAATATGTGATGGAAAATGGCAGTCGGATGAAGGTAGTTGTTTACATTTTCGTTATATTGATGTTGTGAGACGATGATAAAAAATAATATAATATGATATATTATTTTTTTGAGTAATACGGTTTACAACTTACAGCATCTATACGAGTATGCTATTGTTTCGGGCGTTGGACGATATAAATAAAACGCATTTAATACTTCATCATCATTACAATTAACATTTTGTCTATCCAAATAAATAATGTTTCCTCCCCCCCAATCTGATGGCGGGTTCAATACAGCACGACATTTCAAAGGTTTTTTCGTTTTATTGCAAGTATAATTATATTGCATTCTTCCGTCTCCTGAGTGTTGTAAGTTAAATTGTGATATATAACCACCTTCATCACAACCTACATAATGTCTATCCAAATAAATACTATTTCCTCCACCTGCGTCATTTAATGCGGTGCTTTTACGTGTAGTGCTTTCAAATACATTATCTGTAACATGAACACCATCTACTACCATAGGAGCAGAACATGAATAATCATATCGTTGTTTACCCTGCCCATTATGACCCAAATGAAATTGTTTCACCGCATATTTTCCACAATCAACATTGTGTGGGGTTAAAAACAATGTACTTGGATCCATATCATATAATGGTGTCGTCATATTTTGTGCTACACGCCAAGTTGGTGTCGCATCTTTGTATGATATAAGTCCAGTTCCTGCTGCTTCATAGAGAGAACCGCCTGAATGATAGTTTGGAACTGCATTACTCTTATTCAATCCTTTCAACCAACAACGATTTGCTGCGTCTGCGTAAAAGAAACTATTACAACCTTGTGTTACATCACATTCACGCATACAGTCCTCTTTAGATCCGTCCATCTGTTTTAAATCCCCTTGTCCTCTATAATCCGTATTTTGTATTAAATTGTATTTGCGTTCTACATCCTTGAATGATTTATATCCAACTCCGTCCCCCATAATGTATGTATCTACATCGTTTCTAAATTTCGGAACTTCACTTCCTTTCTTAACATTTTTTAACCAGCAGTGTCTACCTGCATATGCAAAACCATTACAATTATCTGTTGTCGTGCATAATTCTTTGCATTGTTCGAGAGACGCAACTGCATTTGTTATATCAAATTGTCCTGTATAATCAGTCTTCTCTATTTTTGTATATGGAATATCTTTCCATGTTTTAAAACCTTCTTTTACTGTTTCTTTATCATCATCTTCAGAATTGTCATGAGGCGACATTGAATTTGTAAAACCTTCCTTATATGATTTAAATCCATTGCCCATAACATACATAGAACCTGTCTTGTTATAACTTGGTTTTTCAGTTCCTTCTTTCACGTTTTTCAACCAATAATTTTTAGTAGTATCTTGATAAAATAATGCATTACATCCATCTGTCTCATTACATGTATTTTGACTATCTAATAATGAACCACCTCCATTTTTTATGTCAAATTGACCTGGATAATCAGTATTATCCAACAATTTTACATATTTATTCGTCCATATTAATCCAGTTGCTGACTTGATTTCTAAAGACATATCCTTACGCATTTTCAATTTGTATGGTGGACTACCCTTTCCATTGGTTCCAGTCGCCCATATTGCGGTATTTTTGCTATCATAAATAACAAGATTACCATCCGTTTGCATCATAAGACGATAAGGTCCAACACCTTGACCATTTGAGCCCGATTGCCATATCAATTTATCTCCATTGTCATATACACATAAATTACCGTCATCTTGCATAATAAGACGAGCAGTCGTTGACGATATTTTTTTCAAACACAACCCGTAATTAATATCAGAAGAACAAGAATTCGCTTCTTGTTTAACTGCATTGCCTTCATTTCCAAACCATAAATTCTTGTTTTTGGAATCATATACAGTAAGTGTGCACGACTCATCTATCTCTGCGCGATATGGACCATCACCTTTATCAGTTGTTCCAGATGACCATATTTCTTCATTATTAACATCATAAACAACCAAATTACCGTCATCTTGCATTTTCATTGAATAGGGTCCGTTGCCTTTATTGTATGTATTAGAAGCCCATAATGGTTTATTCGCAATATCATAAATTAATACATTTCCATCTTCTTTCAACATTGCTTTACATTTATTATTTTTCAAAACGGAACAATTCCCATCACCTTTTTCTGAACTACATATGTTTTCTGCATCCATATATGATTTATATCCAGCTTCTGATACAAAGATAGAACCATTTGGATTATAAGATGGAATTTCAGTGCCTTTTTTTATGTTTTTCAAATAACATTTTCCTTCACTTTCTTTATAAGTAAATCCATTACATCCTGCTGTTAAATCACATGTATTTTCGCAGTCAAGTTGAGAAGTGACTGTTATACCATTTGGATCAGTTCCTATATCAAATTGTTTTGCATAATCCGTATTTTTTACAATAAGATAATCTCTCTCTACTAAACCATTTGCAGAATCTTTTTTACAAGGAATACGAATATTATTTGTAACACCATCCCATGAAAGACCGCTTTTTTTTGCCCATTCGGATTTATTACACACACCTTGATTTCCTTTCCACATTGACTTGGTAAAATCCATTGTGCGATTTTTCGATTTTCCTAAATTTTTCACATTTAAACATTTAGAACCATCTGCGTTTGTCGAACGGTCTTCCCAGTAATCTGGACAAATTTGTGCTACAGTTGGAAATGGCTTATCTTTATTTTTATTCTTATTAATATAATACAATGCAATGCTTGCAATAACTAGAAAAACAATAAAAAGAATAATACACGAGTATATTACATTTTTTTGAAAATCATTCAATTGGTCAAACATGAAGAGTTATTTGTATCTATATATTAGAAGTATTATATTCTCTCTATTTCAAATAATAGAGAGAATAAATGAAATGATAACTTAAATGATAACTTAAAATGGTCGTTGTTGTTTGCTTTCACATTTAATGTTTGGATTATTTGTAATACCATCCCATGTAAGGTCGCATTTTTTAGCCCATTCATTTTTATTACACATTCCTTTATCACCAACCCATTGTTGAGTTGTAAAATCCATACTATTACTTCCACACGTTCCTAAATTTTTCACATTTACACAATTGGACGCATTTCCATTTGATACATCTTCCCAATAATCAGGACAATTAATACTTTTAATCATGTCTTTAGCTGCACTCTTATTACTTTTATATATAATATAACCAATACCAACAAGAGCTGCAAGTAATAATGCAGAAACTACATATATTACATTCATTTGAAAAGTATCTAATTCCATTCTTATATACTATAAATTTTATTTTATTTTGTTTTCTTTTGTATTTGGGTTCATTACATTAGCCACATTGATTTTTATTTGAAATTCCATCCCAACTAATTCCACAAGAACGAGCCCATATTTTCTTATTACATAATCCATTTGCCCCAATCCAATTAGACTTTGTAAAATCCATCATACTTGCACTGCAATTACCTAATTTATTAACATTAGAACATTTCGAACCATTTTCACCATCTGATATATCTTCCCAGAAATCAGGACAACTTGGAATAACTGGAGGAAATACAAAATTCTTTTTCATCATAAAAAATATTATAGCAAAAATAATAAGAACTATAAACGCAATAACTATTGAAACTCCAATAAGCGATTTTTGAAACTGTGTCAGAGGAGGCATTCTTCTATATTATATACCATTAGACATATTTTTTTCTGTCTCTCTAATATACATAGAATGAATCAACAACAAATAAATATGTTAAATTCTCCAGATATCAAACATCATCAAGTCAATGGTGTTAATGTAAATGGTCGTGTCGACCTTCTTAGTCCAAACACATCCACTTTATTTTCAATGACAGATAGAATTCCGCTTAGTAAATCAACCGACTTTAGAGATGCAATGAAAGGAAACTGGTCAAGCACTACTCTCTCTGACATTTTCTTCTGTGCTGCCAATATAGAGATTCTGCAAAATGCTATTCGAATGGGTGTATATAAACTCTCTAGAGGACAATATGTTATTGGTAGACAAAATGTAGATGAACTTAAAATTATCATGCGAAGTGTCTATTTACAGAACTCGAAGAATCAACCAAACCATATTACTGAGCAAATAGAAGCATTGAATAAAATTGTATTAGAGTATGCTATCAAACAAGTTTATGGTGAAGCAGAGGGATATATGAAATACAAAATGGATATAAGCACACTTGCAGTGCCAATGGCTCATCCTATCATGTCGAAAGTTAATGATAAACAATTGGAATTGAAGAGCTGGTTCTAGATACATACTTTTTGGGAAAAAGTATTGCAAAAACATATGGTGATATGGTGATTTACAAATGAAATGTAAGAAAATTTATAATATAATAGTATATAAGTATTTTATTATATGTCTTCTTCTAATCATGATATTATTATAATTGGCGCAGGAATTGCTGGTTTGTATTCAGCATATAACATAAAAAAAATGTCACCAAATACAACATTTCTGATTTTAGAACAAAATAAAAAACAATACATTGGTGGAAGAATAAGCGAGGATACATTTTATGGAGCGACTACTGTTTCTGGCGCAGGTATTGGAAGAAATGATACAAATCCTATTTTGAAAAAACTAATGAAAGAATTAGATGTGCCTTTTCAAAAATCAACATCCATTATTGATTATTCGAAATTATTACAACATTCAAAAGAATATGATGTAGTCGAAATAATCGAGCGACTAAAAGTAGAGTATAACAAAAATACTTCAAAATATTCAAAAATGACATTCAAAACATTTGCCACTGAAATTCTTGGAGAGAAAAACTATACATTATTTACTATCTATTGTGGATATACCGATTATGAAGATGCAGATGTATATGAAACATTGTATAATTATGGTATGGATGATACAAAAGGAGGATGGTCTATATTGTATATATCTTGGAAAAAACTGATTGATAATATATGTGATTTTATTGGAACTGAAAATATAAAAACATCATCAAAAGTAACTGAAATTGTTCCGGTTCATAATGATAGCAAAGATGAAAGCAACAACTCATATGAAATAAAAATGGGAAATGGACATTCATATTATTGTAACAAGGTTATAGTGGCAACCACAATCACTTCTATAATGAATTTAGTCGGTAAACAAAACCCATCATTATACAATCAAATACATGGACAACCGTTTTTACGATTATACGCAAAATTCGATAAA
>Ga0114971_10001555_pt1 | contig 15609 bp, 11 predicted proteins | sample M_140625_MF_Meta_FD_87320 | JGI IMG/M metagenome (GOLD analysis project Ga0114971, IMG submission 87320) | Freshwater microbial communities from Lake Montjoie, Canada to study carbon cycling - M_140625_MF_MetaG | ecosystem: Environmental > Aquatic > Freshwater > Lake | place: Lake Montjoie...
GAGATATTTCAACAATAATAAATTCACACCAAACAAAGAAATCAATGGTGCAAATAGAATTGGAGCGCCAATGGGTTCAGCTATTGGAGCGAGGGTTTTATGTGAATTTTGTATTGTAAATAAATTTTGTTGGTAAAAGTCCCAAAATCTCCCTTCAACAATTGAACGAGATTCATCTACATATAGTGCAAAATCGCCCCCCCAATTGTGCCCACGATCAATGACCTTTATTCCCAATATCAATTGTAGAATCAAGATTAAAATGAGATATTTTTTATGATATAAAAAGGCTTGCATGAAAAAATAAAAGCAAGATTACTTTTGTTGATAAGCAATTTTACAATTATCTCATCTGTAATTCTTCAATTTTCTTTTTGTTATTATAATTATCTACCATTACACCAATTAAGAAAAGATCTACAATCCATCCAATTCCAGCAAGCTGACCTGTGACAAGATAAAGAATTCCGGTTCCAGTTTTACCAAGATAAAATCTATGTGCGGATATCCAACCAAGAAAAAACCATAATAATAATGCTACTGTTTTCGACTTCATATAACACAAACATAGTACATTGTAAATGAGAATGATAACTTATTTTAACGAACCATATCAATATGTGATTAAACGTAATAATTTAATAGATAGGGCCATTCAGTTGAATCACAAAACAGATTCAGCCATCGTTTGAATCTGTCTAATATGTATAAACAAAAAAAGGGCTATCTAAATTAGATAGCCCTTTCATATGGATTAAGTTAAATTAAGCTTCCTCTTCTTCGAATTTGGTTGCCATCAAACGTTCGTATTCTTCAAGTGAGCCAGTTACTACGTTGTCGAAACGACGCATACCTGTACCCGCTGGAATTAAGTGACCTACGATTACATTTTCTTTCAAACCTCTTAACTCATCTACTTTACCAGAAATTGCAGCTTCATTCAAAACTTTGGTAGTTTCTTGGAAAGAAGCAGCGCTCATAAAGCTTTGAGTACCCAAAGACGCTTTGGTAATACCTTGCAAAATTGGAGTTGCTGTTGCAGGAACTGCATCACGGTATTGTACCACTTTTTTATCTTGACGACGCAATGCGCTGTTTTCTTGACGCAAGTCTTTCAAACTTACAATCTGTCCAGCATGCATTTCAGTGCTTTCGCCTGCATCGCTTACAAATTTCTTGTCATAAATCCAGTCATTTTCTTTCTGTAAAGTCCATTTATCAACAGCTTCACTTTCAAGGAAACGAGTATCTCCTGGATCCATAACTTCCATTTTTTGCATCATTTGACGTACAATTACTTCAATATGCTTATCGTTGATTTTTACACCCTGAAGGTTGTAAACCTCTTGAATTCCATTCAATACATAACGTTGTACTGAAGCTGGACCTTCAATTCTTAAGATATCTTGAGGCGTAATAGCACCATCTGACAAAGGCTGACCTGCGCGAACATAATCACCATCATGCACCAAAATGTGTTTAGATAAAGCAACTTGATAGTGCTTCACTTCTCCATCTTTAGAGTTAATGATAATTTCTTGGTTACCTCTTTTTGAAATACCATAGGTTACGATACCATCAATTTCAGCAACTACTGCTGGATTTGAAGGATTTCTAGCCTCAAATAATTCAGTTACACGAGGAAGTCCACCTGTGATATCACGGGTTCTTGTAGCACTTCTTGGAATTTTAGCCAAAATATCACCTGCTTTAATTACGGCGTTTTTCTTAGCTACCAAAATTGCTTTCAAAGGCATATTGAACGTTTTAACTGTTCCTTCTTCACCTTCTACGCGAATAACTGGTACTTTGGTTTTGTCTTTGCTTTCAATGATTACCAATTCTGACAATCCTGTTTGCTCATCACCTTCTTCACGCATGTTGATACCTTCAATGATTTGCTCGTAACTAACGGCACCATCAATATCAGATATGATCAACGTGTTAAATGGATCCCAAGTACACATTTTATCTCCTTTTTTCACCTTCATTCCCTCTTTTACCAAAAGATGAGCACCATAAGGTACGTTGAAACTTGTGATAATGGTTTTGGTTTTAGGATCTAAAATTCTAATTTCACCTGAACGACCCAATACGATTTCGGTTTGTTTGATTTCGCCAGTTGAATCATCAGTAACTTCTTTAATAACAGTTCTCATGCTATCAATACTAACTACACCTTCATATTTGGTTTCTAGTGTATTTTCAGCCGCAATATTCAACGCAGCACCCCCTGTATGGAATGTACGAAGTGTTAACTGTGTTCCAGGTTCTCCAATTGACTGTGCAGCAATTACACCAACAGCTTCACCAGATTGAACCATTCTACCAGTAGACAAGTTACGACCATAACAACGAGCACAAACACCACTTAAGGTTTCGCAAGTCAATACTGAACGGATTTCGATTTCCTCAATTCCTGCATCTTCGATATCTTTTGCTTTAATTTCATCAATTTCATGACCTGCTGGGCATACCATTACGCCCGTTGTAGGATGATAAATGTCGTCTAAAGCAGTTCTACCTAAAATACGGTCATATAATGATTCAGTAATCTCGTCATTTTCAACAATGGCACTCATGTTGATACCACGTAAGGTACCACAATCGCGTTCAATGATTACAACATCTTGTGCAACGTCATGCAAACGACGAGTCAAATAACCCGCATCCGCAGTTTTCAACGCTGTATCTGCCAAACCTTTACGAGCACCGTGGGTAGATACGAAATATTCCAATACGTTCAAACCTTCTTTAAAGTTAGAAATAATTGGATTTTCAATTGTATCTCCAGCACCACCAATGTTCTTTTGTGGTTTAGCCATCAAACCTCTCATACCTCCAAGCTGACGGATTTGTTCTTTCGAACCCCTCGCTCCAGAATCCAACATCATATAAATTGGGTTGAATCCTTGATCATCATTTTGTAAGTCAGTAATTAATACTCTAGCCAATTGGTTGTTCACCCTTGTCCATAAATCAATTACTTGGTTATAACGCTCGTTGTTGGTAATGAATCCCATATCGGCATTCGATTGGATTTCCATTACTTCTTCCATTGCTTTGTTTACCAAAATGTTTTTCTCGTCTGGAATACGCACATAACTTAAGTTAAAGCTTAATCCACCTCTAAACGCATAATGGAAACCAAGATTTTTAATATTATCTAAGAATTCAGCTGCAGCAGCAACACCAGAGAAACGAATAATTTCAGAGATGATGTCACGCAAATTCTTTTTCTTTAATAATTCATTGATATAACCAACTTCCATAGGAACTACTTCGTTAAATAAAACACGACCAACAGTTGTGTCAATTACTTTCCAAATTAATTCACCATTTTCTTTGATTCTCACGCGACATTTAATTTTCGCATGCAAATCAGCACGTTTTTCGTTATATGCAATAATTACTTCTTCTGCACCATAAAAAGACAAACCTTGACCAATAACTTGATGTTTATCAGTTGAAAGTCTTTCTTTAGTAATATAGTACAATCCCAAGATCATATCCTGTGAAGGTACAGTTACTGGAGTACCATTTGCAGGGTTTAAGATATTGTGAGAAGCAAGCATTAACAATTGAGCCTCAGCAATTGCAGCATTTCCTAATGGAACGTGCACCGCCATTTGGTCACCGTCAAAATCGGCGTTGAAACCAGCACACACCAAAGGATGTAATTGAATTGCTTTACCTTCGATCAACTTAGGTTGGAAAGATTGGATACCCAATCTGTGCAACGTAGGAGCACGGTTAAGCAATACTGGATGTCCTTTCAAAATATTCTCAAGAATATCCCAAATTGCTGGATCCTTTTTCTCAACTATTTTCTTCGCTGTTTTAACAGTTTTAACAATTCCTCTTTCGATTAATTTACGAATGATAAATGGTTTAAACAATTCAGCAGCCATGTTTTTAGGTAAACCACACTCATTTAATTTAAGTGTTGGTCCTACTACGATTACAGAACGACCTGAATAATCAACACGTTTACCCAATAAGTTTTGACGGAAACGACCTTGTTTACCTTTTAGCATATCGCTCAAAGATTTCAACGGACGGTTACCTTCAGACTTAACAGCAGATGCACGACGGGTATTATCCAATAAAGAATCTACCGCTTCTTGCAACATACGTTTTTCATTACGAAGAATTACATCTGGAGCTTTGATTTCAACCAAACGCTTCAAACGGTTATTCCTAATAATTACTCTACGATAAAGGTCATTTAAATCAGAAGTTGCAAAACGTCCACCTTCCAAAGGAACCAAAGGTCTCAATTCTGGTGGAATTACAGGCAACATCTTCATAATCATCCACTCAGGTCTGTTTTCACCGGTAGTTTGCGCACTGCGGAAACCTTCAATTACTTTCAAACGCTTAAGCGCTTCTTGCTTACGCTGTTGAGATGTTTCTGTAGCAGCTTGAATTCTTAAGTCGTAACTTAATTTATCCAAGTTCACACGTTTCAACAAATCTTCTAACGCTTCTGCTCCCATTTTGGCAACAAATTTGTTAGGATCATGGTCATCTAACATTGAATTCTCTTTTGGCAATGAATCAAGAATATCTAAATATTCTTCTTCTGTCAAAAGATCTAAGTATCCTACATTTGTAGCGTTACCTGTTTGAATTACTACATAACGTTCGTAGTAAACAACCATGTCCAACTTTTTGGTAGGGATACCCAATAAATATCCAATTTTATTTGGTAAAGAACGGAAATACCAGATATGCGCTACAGGAACCACCAAATTGATGTGACCCATACGCTCTCTACGCACTTTTTTCTCAGTTACTTCTACACCACAACGGTCACAAACGATTCCTTTGTAACGGATTCTTTTGTATTTACCGCAATGACATTCGTAATCTTTGATTGGACCAAAAATACGCTCACAGAACAATCCACCCATTTCAGGTTTATAGCTTCTGTAATTGATGGTTTCTGGTTTTACAACCTCACCAAAGCTACGACGAAGTATATTTTCAGGAGAAGCTAACGAGATTCTAATCTTGCTAAAATTGCTTCCGATTTTTTGTGTTTTCTTTTGAATTTGCATCTTGTTTTTTTACGGAATATTAATCCAAAAAGGTTACTTCTAAGCCCAAACCACGGAGCTCGTGCAACAATACATTAAACGACTCAGGGGTACCAATGCTTGTGATGTTATCACCTTTAACAATGGCCTCATAAGCTTTCGCTCTACCAGTGATATCATCAGATTTAATGGTTAAGATTTCACGAAGGATATTAGCCGCACCAAATGCTTCCAATGCCCAAACCTCCATCTCACCAAAACGCTGACCACCAAATTGAGCCTTACCACCTAATGGTTGTTGAGTAATCAACGAATAAGGTCCAATTGAACGAGCATGCATCTTATCATCAACCATGTGACCAAGTTTCAACATATAACTCACACCAACTGTTGTTGGTTGATCAAATTTGTTACCTGATAATCCATCATTCAAATACACCAAACCATTTGTAGGAACGCCTGCTTTATCTGTGTATTCTTTGATTTCATCTAAAGACGCACCGTCAAAAATTGGGGTTGCAAAACGCACACCTAATTCTTTACCAGCCCATCCCAATACAGTTTCATAAATTTGACCCAAGTTCATACGAGAAGGTACACCCAATGGATTCAAAACGATATCCATAGGAGTTCCATCATCTAAGAATGGCATATCTTCTTCACGTACAATTCTTGCAACAATACCCTTGTTACCATGACGACCTGCCATTTTATCTCCAACTTTCAATTTACGTTTGTTAGCAACATAAACTTTAGCCAATTGAAGGATACCTGTTGGCAACTCATCACCTACACTAATTGAATAATGCTCACGCTTAAAGTTTGTAATTTTATCGTTATGCAAGTTGATATAGTTTGTCAACGCACGTACAATTAATTCATTTCTTTCGTCGTCAGATGCCCAATTGTGATAGTTCACATTTGAATAATCAATACTCAACAAATTCTTTTGAGAGAATTTCGTACCTTTTGGAATCAATTCCTCACTGTACATATTGTAAACTCCTTGGCTAGTTTTACCATTCACTAATTGGAATAGTTTTTTAACCAATTCATCTTTCAATGCCGCAAGTTCTTTTTTGTGATCTTCTTCAAGGCGATTTAATTTGCCTTTATCAGCGGTACGAACTGCTTTATCTTTTTTAGTTTTGCTGAATAATTTTTTAGTAATTACAACTCCTTGAGCACCTGGAGGCGCTTTCAAAGAAGCATCTTTCACATCACCAGCTTTATCTCCGAAAATTGCTCTTAACAACTTTTCTTCAGGTGATGGTTCAGTTTCTCCTTTAGGGGTAATTTTACCAATTAGAATATCGCCTTCTTTTACTTCAGCACCAATACGAATTAAACCATTTTCATCCAAATTACGCGTCATTTCTTCGCTTACATTTGGAATATCATTTGTTAATTCTTCTTCACCGCGCTTAGTATCACGAACTTCTAATTCATATTCAGTAATATAAATAGTAGTAAACCAATCATCTTTTACAACTTTTTCGGAAATTACAATCGCATCCTCAAAGTTATAACCTTGCCATGGCATATACGCTACTTGCAAGTTTCTTCCTAAAGCCAATTCACCACCTTGAGTAGCATATCCCTCAGAAATAACTTGACCTTTTTTCACTTTATCACCTTTACGAACCAATGGACGCAAGTTGATACATGAATTTTGATTCGTTCTACGGAATTTGATTAAGCTATAAGATTTTGTATCACCTGTGAAACTTACCAAATCATCATCATCATTGTGATCATAACGAATTGTAATTTCACGAGCATCAACAGAAACAACTTCACCATTTCCCTCCGCATTAATCATTGAACGAGAATCTCTCGCAACTTTTTCTTCCAAACCTGTACCAACAATTGGAGCCTCAGGCTTCAACAATGGAACTGCTTGACGTTGCATATTCGATCCCATCAATGCACGGTTGGCATCATCATGCTCCAAGAAAGGAATCAACGATGCAGCAATAGATACAATCTGGTTAGGGGCAACGTCCATATAATCCAATTGTGATGAAAGAACTGAAGGAAAATCACCTTCTTTTCTACTTTTCACATAAGGAGTAATAAAGTTACCTTTATCATCTAATACAGCATTGGCCTGTGCAATTGTTTTGCCATCTTCCTCTTCTGCACTTAAATAAGTAATTACACCAGAAATTTTTCCATCAACAACTTCTCTATAAGGAGTTTCCAAGAATCCCATTCCGTTGATTTTCGCGTGTACACACAACGAAGAAATCAAACCAATATTTGGACCCTCTGGAGTTTCAATGGTACATAAACGACCATAATGTGTATAATGTACGTCACGTACTTCAAAACCTGCACGTTCTCTGCTCAAACCACCAGGACCAAGAGCACTCAAACGACGTTTGTGTGTAATTTCGGCAAGTGGATTAATTTGATCTAAGAATTGTGAAAGCTGGTTAGTACCGAAGAATGAATTAATTACAGATGACAATGTTCTTGCATTTACCAAATCTTGTGGGGTAAATACTTCATTATCACGAATGTTCATTTTCTCGCGAATGGTACGAGCCATTCTAGCCAAACCTACACCGAATTGAGCATACAATTGTTCTCCAACTGTACGAACACGACGGTTACTTAAATGGTCAATATCATCCAAAATTTCTGAACCATTGTAAAGTTCAATCAAATAACGGATAATTGAAATAATATCGTCTTTCGTTAATACTTTAACATCCATTGGAGTGTTAATTTCCAACTTTTGGTTAATTCTGTAACGACCAACTTCGCCTAAATCGTAACGCTTATCTGAGAAGAACAAACGCTCAATAATTCCACGAGCTGTTTCTTCATCCGGTGGATCTGCATTCCTCAATTGGCGATAGATTACTTCTAACGCTTCTTTACCGTTGTTAGAAGTATCTTTTTGTAAAGTATTATAAATTACGTTGTAATCAATGTCGCCTTCACCTTGAGTACTTAAGATGATCGATTTAACATTTGCATCAACAATAACATCAATATGGTCTTCAGTGATTTCAGTATCACGTTCCAAAATAACTTCGTTACGCTCAATAGAAACTACCTCACCTGTATCTTCATCAACAAAATCTTCAATCCAAGTACGTAAAACCCTTGCGGCTAATTTACGACCTATAATTCTCTTTAGACCAGCTTTAGAAACTTTCACTTCTTCGCTTAATCCAAAAATATCTAAAATATCTTTATCACTTTCGAAACCGATAGCACGTAAAAGTGTGGTAACCGGGAATTTCTTTTTACGATCAATGTAAGCATACATTACAGCGTTAACGTCAGTTGCAAACTCAATCCAAGAACCTTTAAACGGAATAACTCTTGCAGAGAAGAGTTTGGTTCCATTTGAGTGAGTACTTTGACCAAAGAATACACCTGGAGAACGGTGTAATTGACTTACAATAACACGTTCAGCACCATTAATGATAAAAGTACCATTTGGTGTCATGTAAGGTAATGTTCCTAAATAAACATCTTGAACGATAGTTTCAAAATCTTCATGTTCAGGATCATTACAGCTCAATCTCAATTTTGCTTTTAATGGAACGGCGTAAGTCAAACCACGCTCAATACACTCATGAAGGGTATATCTTGGTGGATCGACGAAGTAATCCAAAAATTCTAAATTGAAAATATTACGTGTATCCGTAATTGGAAAATTTTCGCGAAACACTTTGAATAAGCCTTCGCCTTCGCGTTTATCTGCGGGTGTGTCTAACTGGAAAAATTCTTGGAATGATTTCAGTTGCACATCCAAGAAATCGGGATATTCAATGGCATGTTTTACCTTGCCGAAAGAAACCCTAGTGTTCAATTTTGTACTCAATTTTTTTGTTTTTTTTAGTTTGACAATGGTGTGAGTCTAATAACAGCCGAAAGCCCCACGGAAAACCGGGGGCTTTGGTGTTAAATGTTGGAGGTCTTACTTAATTTCAACTTCAGCACCCGCTTCTTTCAATTTAGCTGCTAAGTCTTCAGCTTCTGCTTTAGAAACTTTTTCTTTTACAGCTTTAGGGGCACCGTCTACTAAATCCTTTGCTTCTTTCAAGCCCAAGCCAGTTAAATCTTTTACGATTTTAACTACTTGAAGTTTGGCAGCTCCGGCGCTTTTCAAGATAACGTCAAACTCTGTTTGTTCAGCAGCAGCACCAGCACCGTCACCGGCAGCAGGAGCAGCAACTGCAACAGCAGCAGCAGCAGGTTCAATACCATGCTCTTCTTTCAAAATTTGAGCAAGTTCGTTAACTTCTTTTACAGTGAGATTTACCAACTGATTCGCGAATTCTTTTAAATCTACCATTGTTTATTTCTTTTAGTTTTTTATTGTTTAATATTTAGTTTAATTTATCTTTCTGAAAGTGCTTTTACCAAACCGGCAACCTTCTGACCGGCATTAGCTTGCAATGCACCAATAACATTCTTTGCTGGTGATTGTAACAAACCAATGATTTCTCCAATAAGATCTTCTCTGCTCTTCAAGTTCTCCAAAGCTACCAATTGGTTATCACCAATATAAACGCTTTGATCAATCCAAGCACCTTTTAATAAAGGTTTGTCAGTAGCCTTACGGAATTTTTTAATAGAAATAGCAGGTGCTTTTGCATTCTCAGAAAACATTACACATGTTGTTCCTTTTAATACTTCTGGCAATTCTGCAAAATCTTTGTCTGATTGATCCATCGCCAATTTCAACAAGGTGTTTTTCACCATTCTCATTTGAACTCCGTTTTCATATAACATTTTACGGAATGAGTTTGTTGCATTCGCAGATAAACCATCGGTATCGCATAAATATACTATGTTGTTTGCGTTGAAAGAATCAACTAATTCAGCAACAATAGTGTGTTTTTCTATCTTATTCATAATCTTAGATACCTGAAATTGATTTAACATCGACATTCACACCTGGGCTCATTGTACTGCTAACGAAGATACTCTTAAAGTAAGTTCCTTTGGCAGCCGATGGCTTCAAACGGTATAAAACATTAATTAACTCTAGCGCATTTTCGTTCAATTTGTCAGCATCAAATGATACTTTACCAACTGATGCGTGTATGATACCAGTTTTATCAACTTTAAAGTCAATTTTACCAGCTTTAACTTCAATTACAGCTTTACCAACCTCAGTAGTTACAGTACCGCTCTTTGGGTTAGGCATTAAGTTTCTTGGACCCAATACTTTACCTAAACGACCCAATTTAGCCATTACAGAAGGAACAGCTACGATAATATCCACATCTGTCCAACCACCTGCAATTTTCTCAATGTAGTCGTCTAATCCTACGTAATCAGCACCTGCATCTTTAGCTTCTTGCTCCTTATCGGGAGGACAAAGAACTAACACACGAACAGTTTTACCCAAACCGTGTGGCAAGCTAGCTACACCACGAACCATTTGGTTCGCCTGACGAGGATCAACACCCAATCTAACATCGATATCAAATGATGAATCGAATTTTGTGCTTGTAATCTTTTTTACGATATCACAAGCTTCCAACAACGAGTAAGACTTTGTGTTATCGAACTTGGTTAGCGCTTCTTTTCTTTTTTTACCAACTTTCATAATACTTTTTAATTAAAATGGTGCATCACCTGTTACCGTGATTCCCATGCTTCTTGCTGTTCCAGCAACCAACTTCATAGCTGATTCTTCAGTGAAACAATTTAAATCGGGCATTTTCTCACCGGCAATTGTGCGAATTTCATCCCAAGTTACTGAACCAACCTTTTTTCTGTTCGGCTCGGCAGAACCTTTTTGAATCTTCGCAAATTCAACAAGTTGAATTGCTACTGGAGGATTTTTGATGATAAAATCGAATGATTTGTCGGAATAAACCGTCAAAACAACCGGTAATACCTTACCCATTTTGTCCTGCGTGCGCGCATTAAACTGTTTGCAGAACTCCATGATGTTTACACCCTTAGAACCCAATGCAGGTCCAATCGGTGGAGCTGGGTTTGCCATCCCGCCCTTAACTTGGAGTCTTACAAAACCTGATACTTCTTTTGCCATTATACTGTTACGTTACAATTATTATAATTTTTGTACTTGATTATAGTTCAACTCAAGTGGTGTTCTTCTTCCAAAGATTTTCACCATCACCTTAAGTTTACGCTTTTCTTCGTTTATTTCTTCAATTACTCCGTCAAAGTCATTGAAAGGACCATCAATTACCTTCACTGCCTCACCCACTAAGAAGTGTTCTTCGTCAGTAGCTTCCGCTGTGCTCAATTCATCGGCAGTACCTAAAATACGACTCAATTCATTAGGGCGAAGTGGAACAGGTTGATCTTTAGACCCAAGGAATCCTACAACGCCAGAAACACTTTTGATAAGAGGCATTACTTCTGGATCAGAAAAATCAGCTCTTACTAAAATATAACCAGGAAATGCGTTTCTTTCCTTTATTACTTTTTTACCATTTTTAACTTGGTAAACTTTTTCAGTTGGAATGAGAATTTCAGGCACATAACTAAGCTTATTGTCGCGTTCTAGCTCAACTTCTACACTGTGCTTCACCTTTTTCTCTTGTCCGGTGATTGCACGAACTACGTACCACTTATGTTTGTCTTCTGAATTCGTCATTTCTTTTTATTTAAAAATATTGTAGAACTGGGTTAATACTACACCTAGTCCGCTATCGAGACCCCAGATCACCATAGCAAAAATCAGAGATGCCACGATTACGATCCACGTGCTTTCTCTTAGTTCATTCCATGTAGGCCAAGACACCTTGTTAACCAATTCGTCTTTTATCTCACGGAAGTAATTTGAAATTCTACCAAACATTGCGCATTTTATTAGCACGAGCACAAGGATTCGAACCCTGATCAAAGGTTTTGGAGACCTCTATTCTACCATTGAACTATGCTCGTAAAAGAAGGGATAACGAGTTACCCCTTCTATTTTATAGTTCTATACTATTATTCAATAATCTCAGTTACCTGACCAGCACCTACAGTTCTACCACCTTCACGGATAGCGAAACGTAAGCCTTTTTCCATTGCAATTGGTTGAATTAACTCAACTGTAATAGAAACGTTATCACCAGGCATAATCATTTCAGTACCAGCAGCCAAGGTAATTTCACCTGTAACGTCAGTTGTACGGAAATAGAATTGTGGGCGATATTTGTTAAAGAATGGAGTATGACGTCCACCTTCTTCTTTGCTCAATACATAAACTTCAGCTTTGAATTTTTTATGTGGTTGAACAGATTTAGGAGCACAAATTACCATACCACGGCGAATGTCTTCTTTTGCAACACCACGTAACAAGATACCAGCGTTGTCACCAGCTTCTCCACGGTCTAACAATTTACGGAACATTTCAACCCCAGTACATGTAGATGTAAGCGTTGAACCAAATCCAATGATTTCTACTGGATCTTGTACGTTGATTACACCACGCTCAATACGTCCTGTTGCAACTGTACCACGACCTGTGATCGAGAATACGTCCTCAACTGGCATCAAGAAAGGCAAGTCAACCAAACGTGGAGGAATTGGAATCCAATTATCTACAGCGTTCATCAACTCAAGAATGGTATCAACCCATTTTTGGTCACCATTCAATCCACCCAAAGCAGAACCACGGATGATAGGAGTGTTGTCAGCATCGAACTCGTAGAATTCTAATAACTCACGCATTTCCATTTCAACTAGGTCTAACAATTCTGGATCGTCAACCATATCTACTTTGTTCATAAATACAACCAAACGAGGTACACCAACCTGACGCGCTAACAAAATGTGCTCGCGGGTTTGTGGCATAGGACCGTCAGTTGATGCAACTACCAAGATAGCGCCATCCATTTGGGCAGCACCAGTAACCATGTTCTTAACATAATCGGCGTGACCTGGACAATCTACGTGTGCATAGTGACGAAGAGCAGTTTGATACTCAACGTGTGCTGTGTTAATAGTAATACCACGCTCTTTCTCTTCAGGTGCAGAGTCGATTGAATCGAACGAACGCGCTTCAGAAAAACCAGCGTTGGCTAATACTGATGTAATTGCCGCAGTCAAGGTAGTCTTCCCGTGATCAACGTGACCAATGGTACCAATGTTCAAGTGCGGCTTGGAACGGTCAAATGTTTCTTTTGCCATAGTGTTTGTTGTTTTTGTTTTATATAAATGTTGTTTGAGCCAATGAGGGGAATTGAACCCCTGACCTTTTCCTTACCAAGGAAACGCTCTACCCCTGAGCTACATCGGCTTTTGCCTGCCAAAGGTTAAACCTTAACAAACTAGTTTGAGCGGGAGACGAGGCTCGAACTCGCGACCTACAGCTTGGAAGGCTGTCGCTCTACCAACTGAGCTACTCCCGCAAAATTCTGTTGCACTTACGCTATCTAGTGGGGAAAGAAGGATTCGAACCTCCGTAGACGTAAGTCAGCAGATTTACAGTCTGCCCCATTTGGCCGCTCTGGTATTTCCCCAGAATTTTTGGTCTACATTTACATGTAAACCCTTAGCACGTAAGTGCTCCGAGCCACCAGTCGGGATCGAACCAACGACCTACTGATTACAAATCAGTTGCTCTACCAGCTGAGCTATGGTGGCATGTTTTAGAACGTAAAAACAACGCTGTTCTGTTGTTCTTTTCCTTAAAGGACTGCAAAAATAGTACTTTATTTTGCATTTTCAAATCATAATTGAAAAAATATTTAAGAATTTTTGATTTTTTATTCTTCCCCGCCCTTCTTAATCTCCCAACTTCGTTTATTTTTGCACCTCTCTCTTATTATAATGAATCGTAAATATTTTAAACCTATCGCCATCGCAGCTATTGCTCTCATTGCTTTCTTCGCGCTCTGGCGAAATATGAACCATACCTCTAACTGGAAGTCCGACCTTTTTGCCCTCAAAAATCCCAACGAAATAACCAAATTCGTTTTTACTCCCAATAACGACAAAAAAACGTCCCTCCAATTTCAAAAAATTGACGGCGTTTGGTTTGTAATCAACAATACCGATAGGTTCGTGGCCGATACCAGTAGTATCAACCTATTGCTCAATTGGGCCATGCCTAAACTCAAAATTAAAAGACCTACCTCCGACGAAGAAAAGAAATTTGCAACCCGATCTCTTACAATCGATGGCACCAAAGCTACCTTCTATAAAGACAACCAACCCGTTCACACCATATATATAGGTAACTCAACCCAAGCCAATGACGCAACCTATATGTTTTATCCCGAAACCGATAGACCCTGCGTAGTTGAAATTCCTGGATTTCAAGGTTATGTTACCCCCTACTTTAATAACGATATCAACTCTTGGCGCACTCCATACCTGATTAACGAAGAACCTTTGAACATTGAAAAGCTCTCTGTATTTTACCCTTTCAACCCAACCGAATCATTTTCTATCATCCAACAGAACGATGAACTAACATTATTCAATTCACAGAACAAAGCAGTAAATGCAAAACGCGGTTTAATTGCAGGATATTTATTGCTGTGTAAAGATTTTGCCAGAGAGGCTGGTCAAGTTGCCGGTATAAACTCCGATTTGTTAAAAAGGGACACTATATTAAAGAGTACTCCTTATGTGCTGTTTACATATACCCTGAAAAGCAAAAAGCAAATCATTATTCAAGCTTATCCGCTGCCAAATAGTGCAGAACCAATATCTATGCAAGCCAATAGAGAGTCTGCAAAAACCATTTCAACAGAATTATATTGGGTAAAAGCTTCCAATGATCCTTTGATTTGGATGGCGCAAGATGTAATTTTGAAAAATCGTTTGAAAAAATTGTCAGACTTTTTACAATAAAACAAAGTGAGTTTCAAAATCGTTGGTGCCATCATTGGCTATATGTCTAGCGGCGGCGTAGGTGCCGTTATTGGTTTTTTAATCGGGTTTTACGTTGATTATATTTCTTCAGGGGAATCTGAAAAAGCTCCCCGCAATCAGTCAAACCAATACAGTAGCAATCAATCTTACCAAAGTCATCCTGTCGACTTTAAAAATTCCTTACTTATTCTAATTGCCGCAGTCATGCGCGCCGACGGGGTAACACTCAAAAGCGAACTCGACATGGTAAAAGCAATGTTGTTGAGAACCTATGGCGAGGCGGAAACAAAAGTTCTTCTTCTTCGTTTGAGGGACTATTTACAGCAAAACCACAATTTAACTGAAGTTTGCAGGAATTTAAGGAATAGAATGAGTTACAGCCCAAGGCTTGAACTCGTTCATATTCTGTTTAGAATCTCTCGAGCCGATGGTGATATTTCAAGAGCAGAATTAACTCTCATAGATCAAGTGGCTTCTCAATTGGGAATTAGCACTCCCGATTATTTGTCTTTAAAAGCAATGTTCGTTACTTCAGCCGACTCTGATTACAAAATCCTAGATGTAAGTCAGTCTGCTACCGAAGACGAAGTAAAGAAAGCCTACCGCAAACTGGCAATGCGTTTCCATCCTGATCGCTTGAACGATTTAAGCGAAAGTGAGAAAAAGCAAGCCGAAGAAAAATTCCATAGGGTTCAAGCAGCTTACGATAACATCAAAAAGAAAAACGGCTGGTCATGATTAGAGTGCA
>Ga0114971_10001557_pt1 | contig 15595 bp, 23 predicted proteins | sample M_140625_MF_Meta_FD_87320 | JGI IMG/M metagenome (GOLD analysis project Ga0114971, IMG submission 87320) | Freshwater microbial communities from Lake Montjoie, Canada to study carbon cycling - M_140625_MF_MetaG | ecosystem: Environmental > Aquatic > Freshwater > Lake | place: Lake Montjoie...
ATGGCAGAAAGAGGTTATACCAATAAGCAGATTAAGTTATTAACTGACTGGTATTTAAGAGTTAGAAAGAGCTCTTAATGATACTGAAAAAATATAGAAGACCAGGCTTTGGTGGGGTCGAAAGGACTCCACCAAACAACTTCTTCGTATGATAAAAATTAAAAACCTGATAGATGTCAATAAATATAGTAGACCGAAGAAAAAACTCTAAAGGGAAATCTTCAGAAAACAGACAGAGATTGCTCAAAAGAGTAGAGGATCAGATAAAGAAAGCATTGCCAGACATCGTCAAGAATACTAATGTAAAAGATCTTACTTCTTCTAATGGTAATATAAAAGTTCCTGTAAGAGGAATAGGTGAACCTCAGTTTCACTATGATAAAGATAGTGGTGATAAGAAAAATGTACATCCAGGTAATAAAGAATATACCGAAGGTGATATAATAAAAAAACCACAAAGTGGAAAAGGTCAAGGTGGACAGAAAGGTTCGAAAGATGGTGATCCAACTGAGGATGAATTCACAGTTACAATAAGTAGAGAAGAATTCTTAGATTATTTCTTTGCTGATCTTGAACTACCAGACATGGTTAAGAAACATCTTAATTCTATTGTAGACTTCAAACAAAGAAGAGCTGGATATTCTAACTATGGAAACCCAAGTAAACTTAATATAACAAGGTCTTACAAAAATTCTATGGCAAGAAGAATGGCGGTAGGTATGTTCTTTGATAAAAAGATTAAAGAAATTGAAGAAAAACTAAAAGACACTTCTCTAAAAACAAATGAAAGAGTTGATTTAGAAAAAGAGTTAGATAAACTTAAAAAGATGAAACTATCAGTTTCTTTCATGGAAGAAGTTGATTTACAATATAATAACTTTGAAAAAGTTCCAGTTCCTGTTACATCAGCAGTTATGTTTTGTGTAATGGATGTTTCTGGATCGATGGGAGAGAACGAAAAAGATATTGCTAAAAGATTTTTTATGCTTCTTTATATGTTCTTAACAAAACAATATGAAAGGATTGAAATGGTTTTCATAAGACATACTACGGTCGCAAAAGAGGTAAATGAAGAAGAGTTCTTCAACTCTAGAGAAAGTGGTGGTACGGTTGTTATTTCTGCATTGGAATTGATGAGTAAAATCATAAAAGAAAGATATTCTAAAGATTGGAACATATATGCTGCTCAAGCATCTGATGGTGATGTTTGGGATAGATCGGACGCGGTGGATTGTGCCAGAATATTGGATGCTGATATATTAAACTCTGTACAATATATGATTTATATAGAGATATGTAGAAGAAGTGAAGGTGACTTATGGCAAAGTTATAAAACAATTGCTGATAAAAGAAATAACTTTGAAATAGGGAAAATTGATGAGGTTGCTGGAATCTGGAAAGTTTTCCAAGATTTCTTTAAAAAGAAGATGGCATAATGGATAAAGAAGATTTAAAAAAACTTTTTTCCCGATCAGATTGGGATGAAGAAACAATAATAGAGGCAGATAAGGTAGTTTCTAGAATAGCTGAAGAGTATCTTGGTTTGGAAACCTATCCAAATCAATTTGAGATAATATCATCCGAACAGATGTTAGATGCTTATTCTCTTATTGGACTTCCTATTTCATATAATCACTGGAAGTTTGGAAAAGACTTTGTTATGAACCAGAACAACTACAAAAAAGGTAGAATGGGATTGGCTTATGAACTTGTTATAAATTCAAATCCTTGTATATCATATAACATGGAAGATAATACTACTTGTTTAATGGTACTTGTTTTGGCACATGCCGCATACGGCCACAACCATTTTTTCAAAAACAACTATCTATTCAAACAATGGACTCAGGCAGATGCAATAATAGACTATATGGTCTTTGCAAAGAACTTTGTGACTAAATGTGAAGAGAAATATGGTTTTGATGAAGTAGAGGCGGTATTGGATTCTTGTCATTCTCTTATGAACTATGGTGTAGATAAATATCAAAAGCCAAGAAAGATATCACCAGATGAAGAAAGAGAAAGACTTAAAAAGAAATTAGAAGATGACCAGGTCTTTTTAGACGATATCTGGAGAACTCTTCCTAAGGAAAAACAAGAAATTTCAAAAGAAAGAAGATTTCCTGAGCAACCGGAAGAAAATATTCTTTATTTCATAGAAAAGAACTCTCCTAAGTTAAAAGGTTGGCAAAGAGAGCTTGTTAGAATCGTAAGAAAGACTTCTCAATATTTCTACCCACAAGGACAATCTAAAGTTGCTAATGAGGGTTGTGCAACATTCACACATTATGAGATAATCAATAAGATGTATGAAGAAGGATATTTAGGTGATGACTTTATGTTAGAGTTCTTTCATCATCACTCAAATGTAATATTTCAACCAGGTTTTGATTCTCAACACTATTCAGGACTTAATCCTTATACATTAGGATTCAATATATTCACAGATTTGAAAAGAATGTCTTTAGATCCAACAGAAGAAGATAAAAAATGGTTTCCTGAAATAGCCGGAAAAGGAAATTGGGCAGAAACTTTTAGATATATCGTAGAGAATTTCAAAGACGAGACTTTCGTTCTTCAATACTTATCTCCAAAAGTGATAAGAGATATGAAGTTGTTCTCTATAATAGACGAACATGATGCTAGTTATTATGAGGTAAATGCTATACATGATGAATATGGATATAAAAAGATAAGACAATCACTTTCTGAATCATATAATAGAAGTAGGTATGTTCCCGATATTCAAATATATAATGTTGATGTATATGGAGACAGAACGCTTACATTGGAACACACACCTGTAAATAACAGACTACTTGATTCAGGATCTATAAATAAAGTTTTACCACACGTAGAGTTTTTATGGGGATTCCCGATAAGAATGGTCGAAAATGACAAAGAGATAGGAAAAACAAAAAAATAATTTTAAGCTATGATAAGTTTAGTTATAGGAATAATATTAGTATCAATTGCAGGTGCTTCAAAAGCAATTATGGACAATCTTCAATTCCATTTCAATAGAAGTATATTCAAATTCGATCCAGTTAAGTACAATCAGAAATTTTGGGATCCAACATTGTCTTGGGTAAACAAATATAAAGAAGGTAGTATGACCGAACCAAAGTTTTTGGGATCTACTACTTATTTTGTTTTTATGACAGATGCTTGGCATCTATTCCAAATGATTATGCTTATATGTTTGTTTGTAGGAATCGCAATAACTGCCTTCTATAGTGGATCGTTTATCTTTATGATGTTAAAAGTTGCAGTACTAAGAGCTTTTTTTGGGCTTGTATTCACTTTATTCTTTAATAAATTTTTGAATATCAAACCCATTTAATCATTCTTAGTAACATTTCTAAACATTAGATAATGTACTAATAGTGCTATAAAACTTCCTGCCGCTGCGAATCCACCTAAGAATATAAATGGTTCATCACCTGGTATACACTCTCTGATTATTCCTGGTAAAGAAACCCAAAATGCGATGTTTATAATACCTGAAAATAAAAAACCTGCTAAATATATCAAGTTTTCCTTTCTTTTATTTACTTTAAACCTATCTTCCATAACTTTTATTTTTCTTTTATATATAAAATACATATATTTGTAAAAAATAAAAGTTATGAGCAGGACTATAAAGACGAACTCCGGATCGGAATTCATAACCAACATAAGTACAGAGCAGTTCATCGGCATTCTATGTAAAGAAGTTGGTGCGAAGCATGACAATGACTTCGTTGGTCCTACTATGGCGTACGATATGACCGAAGAAGAAGCGAACGACGCCGCATATAGAATAACTGCGTTCCTTTCAAGAGAAAGATACTTCAGGTTCTTCACCAAAATAAAACCACTTTTCTTTGGTGAAGATGCATCGATATACACCTTCGTAGGAAGTGTCGAAGACATAATAGATAAACTAAAACAATCAAAAGGATACGAATGCTTATGAATAGAATAGGATATTGTTGTATAAACATCTCGATAAATGACGGTAAGAAAAAGAAAGATTTCATTACCGTAAATAGAGGTATGACTAAGAAAACCTTTGAAAAAAAGGGCTTAATATATGTTACTGAGTTGGCACTCTTGAATATAGATGATATGTTTAAGATAATAAAATGGAATAAAGAAAATGATATATTTGTATATCGAATGTCTAGTGATATTCTTCCATGTATTGGCTTCTACAAATTAGAGGATCTACCAAAGTTTGATTTGATTTCAAAAAAATTAAAAGAGATTGGTGATTATGCAAAAAGTGTTGATATGAGATTATCATTCCATCCTACACATTTTTGCATACCCGCCAGCGAAAATCCAGTTGTTGTTGAAAATGCAATTGATGAACTAGATAAACATGCACAAATAATGGATTTGATGGGCTTGGACCAAACACATTATTATCCAATAAATATACATGTAAACACAACAAAACCGACCAGAGAAGAAGCCGCAAAAAGATTCTGTGAGCAGTTTTGGAATTTAAGCGAGTCTTGTAGAAAGAGATTAGTAGTTGAAAATGATGATGGACCAAATCAATATTCTACAAAAATGTTATATGATTTGATACATAAAGAAATTGGAATACCAATAACTCACGATTTTCATCATCACAATTATGGTCCCAAAGATATTTCACAAGAAGAAGCACTTAGATTGGCACACTCTACTTGGAACGTAAAGCCATTGACACACATTAGTTCACCAAAGACATTAGAAGATGCGACAGGAAGAGCAACTGCACATGCAGACTACATTTATGAAGAGATTCAAACGTATGGTCTCAAATTCGATACAGAGATTGAAGCAAAAGCTAAAGACCTTGCCGTCATTAAGTATAGAAGCCAATTTAAAGTACTCAAAAGCTAATTTTAAAGTAGTTCGTTTTAATATATAATCTATGAAAAAAATGATTATATTATTAGTGGCGATTCTTATATCTATGTCTGCCATGTCACAACTTGTGGCTACTAAAAACAAATTGATATTGAATCATGGTGATATGATTCTATATCTTAGTAACGATACTCTTCCAATGGTATCTAGACACTCAATCAACTATTCCAAATTCAAACTTGACAGTGATAGAGATAACAAATGGTTTCAAGATAAATACAAAAAGATGAATAAAAATGTCTATAAAAAATCAGGATATGATTTAGGACATCTTACACCATCACATATAACATCTTATGATGATACGCTTAACCATAAATCATTCAGCCTTTATAATCAAGCACCTCAACTTTCCAAATTCAATAAAGGAAATTGGAACAAACTTGAACAATCTGTAGAAGATTCGATAAACAAATATAAATATAATGTGACTATAATAACAGGCGTCATATACGATTCTACTTGTAAATTTCTTCCAGGCTCAAAAATAAAAATACCTACACATTATTTCAAAATAGCTTATATAGGAAAGAAAACCTATTGTTGGATTGGATCTAACACTACTTGTGAGGTTAAACCGATAAAACTGATAGAGCTTAATGCCATATTTGAAAAGAATAAAATGGGACTTACTATAAAATAAAAAAGAGAGCATTAGCTCTCTTTTTCTTTTCTTATACTTAGTTCAGGATATTTATTCCTTACGTTGTCACTTATTTTGATTGCTTCATCATATTCGTTTATTCTCACGAATACGGTCTCGCATTTTAATGCAATACTTTCTTTTTCGGTATCAACCGAGTGTGTTCTTATTTCTGCAGTTAGAGTTATTGATGTATTACCAATCTTTTTAATACCTACATACGTCTTATAGATTTGATTTGCAGAGATTGCTTTAACAAACTCTACGTTCATTGTTTTGGTTACGATCCAGGGTGTATCACAAACCTCTGCTGCAAATACCGCACATACAGAGTCGAGCTCGGCCATTTGATCTGCACCAAACATACGGTTATGCACACCAATATCTTTTAATTTACAGAATTGGCTATTTCTACATATCATTTCGCCTTTTCTTAATAACTCTACGTTGAACTCTCTTTGTGTCATATTCCTAAATCGTTTAGTTTGTCTTCTCTTATTTCAATTTTCAATTCGTCAATCATCTTCACCACACCAGGTCCAAAGTCTTTCAAATCGGTCATACTCAATCTATAGCTGTATTTCTTACCTGTTGTTTTGTGTATGAATTCGTATACCGGTGCCATAGTCATATGGTCGATAATCATCTCACTATGATAGTAATGGCCCAATCTTTCTAACTCAAATGCCAAGTCTTTCATTCCCAATCGTATTTGACTATTTCAATACCAGCATTTCTCAAAAAATCTAATCCTGTGATGTCTTTATATTCTTCTACATAAACAAGTTTCTTTATTCCTGATTGAAGAATCAGTTTTGAACAATCTCTACAAGGAGAATGTGTTTGATAAAGAGTTCCACCTTCACAAGAATGTCCATGACGAGCACATTTCAAAATAGCATTGGCTTCACCGTGGATAACATCCCATTTAGTCTCACCATTATCAAGCTCACAAGCGTTTTCTTGACCTGCTGCAGTTCCGTTATACCCATCTGATATAATCATACCATTCTTTACTATAAGAGCACCTACCTGCTTTCTGGTGCAGTGAGAGAGCTGTGCCCACTCTTTTGCCATGTTCAAATAAGTTCTATCGTATCTTTCTTGTTTATTCATTGAACATTTTGTTTATCTTTTCTATTCTTAAATCCTTTTTTCTCAAGCCAAGCATTCTCATCAGATAGTCTTTGGAAAACATAGGCTGACCACTATTTATCATAGCAGCCATCTTGTTCATAATTTCCTTTACCTTTTCTACTTCCATGCAAGTATCTTTATTATCTTTTTCTTTCTGGCCTCAACTCTTTCCGTCATTATCTCGGAAATCATATCAGAGACTTGCTTTGATGTAATGATATAATTGCCAGCACCGCTTCTCGCCACTTTATTTATGTAAGCCGCAGATTGAAGTATCTTTTCATAAAGATTCTTTTGGTGCTGGCCATTATCCATTATGCTTTCTTGTCAATCTGATTTATGTTAAGCTCAATTAAAGTGATTCTTCCGAATACAGAAACAGCAACTTTTACTTTGTCACCACTTACTTGTTCAATCTTACCGGTAAATGTATTGAAAGGTCCTTCCAATATCTGAACCTCTTCACCTGCGATGAACTTAACTTCAACTTCAACTTCTTCTAGAACTCTTTTTTGTTCACCAATCATTCTATCAACTTCTAACTGTGTAAGTGGTAAAATATCACCAGTTCTATTTGTTAGAAATCCTTGTGCACCGTTCATTCCTTTTAAGAAATATTTTAACTCACCTACTGCATTTGTTTCAATGAAAATATATCCTGGGAATTTTACTTTCTCTCTTTTTACTTTCTTTCCGTTTTTTAAATAGAATGAGTTTTCGATTGGAACGATAACTCGTCCAAGTTTACCCATCAAATCACCGACAGCACCTTCGTTTGTAAGTCTTTCACCTATTGATCTCTCTCGGTTGCTTTGAGCCCTAACCACATACCATTTCATTGTGGTTTCTTTTTCAACTATGTTCATATTCGTATTTTATTTTTATTAGTTTCCTTTTTCTAACTTTTTTAAGTATGTTTGTTCTTCTTTTATAAAATCTGGATACCTATCGATTAGATAGTCTAGATCAGACTCTTTTATTTGTAAATGTCTAAGAAGCTGTTTATATTCTTTTTCGGGCATGGCTTTTTCATGTTTAGGACTTTTAGACCAGAACCAATCTGGGTATGGTTGTGTCTTCATAAAATGAAACCAAAGATCCATAGCAGTTGCTTTATCTATCGTTTTCAGATTCAAAAGTTGTGCTTTTTGAGGATATTTTTTCGAAAAGTATCGATTGAAGATAAAGAAGAACTTTTCTTTATCCTCATCGCTTACTTTCTTTTTATTGTTTGTATATATCCAGTCGTTCTTGAATTTGAATATCGCGTTGGCGACATCTGTTATTTCAGCCATTAAAATTTTATTAAGTATAAATATTTTATTATTTACTTATCAAAAAGTTTATCTAATTTTCTCATATCCCAACTCCATTTTTTCAAGAATCTCTTCTGGAAGGTTGTGAAGTCTCAAATCGATAAGCTTAAAGTTTCCTTTTATATTTTCGACGATTTCTTCAATCTTGGACTTGCTCAGCTTCTTTTTCTCACAGATTAGATCTGCAATATTCTCGTTTAAGTCTGGATCTGATAAGTTTATCTCACCAAATTCTTCGATATAAGAGTCATAGATACCTTTAGCTCCTTTAGAACCAATTCCTCTTGTCTTTCCGTTTTTAGTTACATTCCATACAGAAGAGATATTATCACTTTGGTCTCCCGATATAATTTTTATCATAAGAGATTCGATAGGGTTTATCTCATTAAGTTCATATTTGTTTATAAACCTGTCCATAAGAGCCAAAAACTCTGAATTGTCGTTCAGCTCGAAGATGTTGTCGTTTGGAAGCTTAGATACCTTGTTCAAGAATATCTGGTAGTTCTGTGGAAGGAACAACTTCTCTTTATTAAACATCTCGTTAGACATGATGTTTATATAGAGAGGATCTAAACCATAGTTCACAATCTGTTTGATATCGTAGTCATTAGAAACTATGATTGTAGATCTACCGTTTTCGTTTGCCTTAATAGCTAGAAAACTTAACCAATCATCTCCTTCTACGTGAGGTGCTTCCAACACTTTACAACCTGCTGCAATTCCTTTTTTGAAATCACCATAGGTTTCGTAGACGAAGTTCCAGTCAATGTCGGTGTCTTTTTTTCGAGTGGCTTTGTATGCACTTGTGTATTGTTTTCTCCAAGATTTTTCTTTGGAGTCGGAAACTAAATAAATATTGGCAAATGGATACCATTTGCGGTAGTTACTTATAGTATTTTCTAAAGACTTGTGTAATGCACCAAAAAGTAGATTATTCTTATGTAATGTAAAAACCAGTTTGCTTAAAATATAATTCCCATCGATGATAAGGTCAACTAACATATAGCAGTTATTATTTTTTATTATATAGAAAAAAATTGCTCTTATGTTTTGAAATATAATATATTTATAGTATCTGGTTTATCTGAATTTCTCTATAGACTCTATCAAAATCATCTCTTATATCTTGTGGATATTCATATTTTTTAGTACTTGTGTAATAGTCATAGTCTTGTCTATTGACAATCTTTTTAACTATTTCGTAGTTTTCTTTTATCAAAGGAATACATTCTTCTTTAGTACACCATTTAGTCATGTTATGTATAAGGTCAAATTGCATTGCTTCGAATCCTTTGAAGAACTCTTTTTGTATGTAGGATCTAAAATAGTGATGTATTATTGCGTTCTTATGGTCTTCTAATCCTTTTGGGTTAGAAAGTTCAGGGGTCGTGAAATAAAACTCTACGTCAAGCTCTACTAGTTTTTTGGTAATCTTCAATACTGCCTTAATTATTCTTTTGTCTAAAAAGACATAGACTACATCATCTTCGATATAACAAATAGGAATATTCACATACTTTTTGTATGTTAGTTGGTTCTTACCGACTTTCCAAGCAGCGGAGCCATCCGGTATAAAATCACTTAATTCCATATTCTTTTAAAATATTAAACAGTAAAAGTTTATTCTCTTCTCTTGTTCTTAGCTGTCCTTTGTTTCGCCAACCTCCATTTTTGTTGGGTGAATACTTTTCTTTGTATTTAGAATCCCATTTAGTAGTTGTATGTGTCTTATATCTAAAGCTGTTTTCTGTTCCAATAAAGTCTGCGAGAGTTGGTGTTGTTATGTATAACCCATTTGCATCAGTAAATCGATACCAGTGCCCACGCATTTTAGATAGGCGTCTTATGACAATCCTTTCTTCCATATATCTGCGATACGCACGATCTCTCATAGAAGCAAAGATACGGAAAATTATTTTAGATTTGGAATTATTTCAACAACTCGTTCTTTCTTAAATCGGCGCTCTTACCAAACCAAGTTTCTAAAGACCCTTTTGATGCTTCATCTTTTGTTATAAGAGTAAGTCTGGGTCTGTTGATGATATCATCATACTCGTCATCTACCAACGCTGCCAATCCTTTTTTATACTTTATCTCGAATTGTTTCAAATCGTTCTCTTCGGCCCAAGTATTGTATTCATTCTGTGTATAGAAAAGAATTTTCTTCTTTGTCTTTGCCTTTGGAATAGCAACCACGATTGGAGTCTCAACTTTGTAAATCATCTTACGCTCAAACACATCTGGCCAATATTTGTAGAAGAAGTTTATCAAAAGTGCAGAGATAGCGTTTCCATCCATATCCGCATCAGTGAATATAAGAACTCTACCATATCTAAGATTTTTAACATCGATTGGTTGTCCTAGTTTTAATCCGATAGAAGCCATTAGGTTTACCGCCTCGTCGTTCTGAACCAGCTTTTGATTTGTGATTTCAGATACATTTACAAACTTTCCTTTAAGTGCAAAGGCATCCATAGTCTCAGGCGTTCTATACTTTCTAAATGCGGAAATTGCAGAATCTCCCTCAAACAATCCAATAGAATACTTCCATCTATCTTTACCTTTAGCATCAATCAACTTCTCAACTTTAATCTTTGTAAGTTTCTTATTAAGATCTCTTTGAAGTTTGCTATCCTCAGCATTCTTTTTTTGTTGAATCCAATCTAAGATAGAGTTTACTATCTCTGACTTCAATATCGATTGAATAAGTTTTGGACTTACTTCAAATGTAGTTCCAAACTCTTTTACTTCGGTAATAAGCTTTTCTTTTGTTTGTGACGAGAATGAAGGGTTGATTACCGTTGCATCTAAAAATAAAAACATATGTTGTTTTAATTCAGATGGTTTGATATCTACTTTATGTTTCTTTAAGAAAAACTCTCTAAGAGAAACGATTATCTGGTTCATTACATAGTCTACGTGCGTACCACCATCATAAGTTTCAGTAGTATTTGCGAAACTTACTTGTTGGAATCCGTTTTGTGAAAGAGCAATAGCTAAAGACCAGGTTTTATCTTTCTTGAACTCATAGAAGTATTCTTCTGTATAAAGCTTGATATAGTCTTCGAAAGTGTTGATATTTATCAAATTCCCATTGAAGTATATTTTCAATACTGTATTACAAGCAGCAATGTCATAGATTCTTTTCTCAATCATTTTGTAATGATCGTCATCAATTTCAGTAAGTCCAAACTTCTCTAAGTCTGTTATGTAGGATATCTCTGTATGATTTGCTTTAGCTTTTTTTATGACAGGTTGTGTTCTTTCTCTCATGTTGTTAGAGAAAGTTTGTTTAAAACTGTTCTTCCCGTCGCAGGTAGAAATCTTGAATTCTTTAGAATAGATGTTAGTAATTGTACTTCCAACTCCATTAGTTCCAGCCCAAGACCTTTCTTCTGTGTCGTCGAAGTTAGAACCGGCTTTTAGGTTTGAGAAAACCATCTCTGGAATCCACTCATCGTGTTCTGTGTTCTTTACGACAGGAATACCACCATTATCCCAGATAGTGACTTTGTTTGTCTTTCTATCTAAGTCTATTTTAACGGTATTTAATTTAGAGCCTTCTCTTTTACTTTCATCGACAGAGTTCGTAACAATCTCATCGAATATCTTTAGGAATCCTGGGTTGTAAGTAATCTCTCTTTGTACCATCTTTCCTTCTTCCACGATCCATTTGTTGGCAGTATGTGGTTTGATAGAACCGATATACATACCAGGTCTAAGAATTACGTGCGAGATGTCGTCTAGCTTTTTGAACTTTTTATCAACTGACATTGAATTTCGATTTTTTGTTTATATATATCAAAAAATCTTTTTTGTTTAAAATGTAAAAGAAAAGCCACTCAAACGAGTGGCTTTATATTATTATAGTTTTCCTTTGCTTTTTAGGTAGCTAATCACCAGTTTTACTGCGTCTCTTCTATTATCCAATTCTCTGAATTGTTTACCTGCGTCAGATTTGTGGAATTCTGCTATGTCTGTTCCACTCATCTTCAATGTTTTGAAGTCATCTGCTGTTAGCAAAACCTCTTTCTTATATCCTTTTGATCCTTTTTCTGGTTTGATATAAGGAGTTACTCTTACAGTATCTTCTGTCCAAACAAAAACATTTTCTTTACCCCAATACTTTGAAGCCATAAGGTCTGCAAGTTTCCCTGTTCCAATAAATCCGCTTTCTAAAACAAGTTTTGTGACTCTGAATGTCTCATCTTTGGTCGCGTCGTAATGTTCGAAGTCTCCAAATTCTGTTTCTTCAAGTTTTTCGATATCTTCGTGTCTAGCATTCCTGAAAGGATTTCCTTTTAAGTGCCAGTCATTTACTGCAAACATAAATGACCACCCTAGGTTCGAATCTGAATCGATAGAGATGTTATAAATGTTTTTTCCGTACAATCCTGAATAGTTAGGATTGAATGCACGTTCATCCATGAAGTGAACACACTTCTTCTTATCAGGGAAACCAAGCTCTAACAGAACATCATTAAATTCGTCAGGACCTATCATATTTCTTTGTTTTGGAGTAAACTCAATTTCTGATTCTCCATTTAGAAGATCGATATGTGAGAACCTAAAGAATTTAGGCTCTTCTGAGAATGCTTCGAATAGTTTTAAATATTTCATATTATTTCTTTAAAGGTATTTCTGGAGTAACATCGAAATTATCATTCAGATATTGTTTTAACTCGTTTTCTATATAGTTGTCAGGAACAGGGCTATTGTCTGGCTCTGCCTCCATCTTTTTACTTAAATAATTAGCAAATGCGTCAACAACTTCATGTTTAAGTGCGTCTATCAATCTATCTTCTACTACAAATGCTCTTGTGAATCTGTCTTTTACATCTATTTCTCCTTCAGGTACTTTTGCGGCAATCTCTATGAAGTTTTTAAGAAAATCTACGTATTTAGAGTCCGAATCCATATTTTGAAAAATTGGTTTTGTTATTCTATTGAATAGTCTTGTACTACCAAATACCAGTCCGACGATTGCCATTATAGGAAAAAACGGAGCTAGTACCAGTGGTATTGCTCTAGGAAGTGAGGACCAAAGTGCTTTCTTTGTTTCTTGTCCAAACTTAGCTTCTTTTGCATCTCTGAATATGGCCGCAAGTATTCCAAATGTAAATTCTTTTCCATTTTCTTCTAAATAAATACTCAACTCTCCTTTTTTTGCCAAATCAATTTGTTTTTTCAATTCTTCTCCTTCAACTCCCATCTTTTTAAGTTCATCTTCTATGTGGTCATCTTTTAGAAGCAGGTTTTCATTGATAAAGTTATTGTATCTCTTGATTCTCATAATAAACAAAATTCGTGTTTTAGTATATATTAAATTAAGATCTCAAAAAACAAAAATATTTTTTACTATATAGGAAACTATGACAGAAAAAACAATAACAGAATTCTTATCAGTAGAATACAAAGATTTCGCTATGTATTCCATTGAAGGTCGTGCAATTCCATCTTGTATTGATGGTTTCAAACCTTCTCAAAGAAAGGTAATACACGTTGCCAATCAGATATGGAAAACAGGAAATGAAAAAGTTCTTAAGATCTTCCAGCTTTCTGGGAAGGTGGCCAGCGACGTGTTCTATCATCACGGTGATGCTTCTCTTAACTCAGCCATAATAAACATGGCACAAAAGTTTAAAAATAATGCACCACTCTTAGAAGAAGATGGTCAGTTTGGATCTTTAAGATCACCACAAGCGGGTGCTCCTCGATATATCGGTACTAAACTATCTGATAACTTCAGATTGATGTACAAAGATTTTGATTTACTAAACTATAAAGAAGAAGAAGGTGAAAATATTGAGCCAGAGTTCTTCTTGCCTATCATACCTACAGTTCTTATAAATGGATCTTCAGGTATCGCAGTAGGATTCGCCACGAATATCTTGAACAGAGATGTTAAAAGTGTTACAGACTCTTGTATAAAAGTTCTTACAGGAAAAAAGATAGAAGAGATTGCTCCTTCATTAAGAGAGTTTACTGGAGACTTCGTACAAGATACAGAGAATCACAAAAGATGGATAATTAGAGGAAAAATTGAAAGATTGAATACTTCTACTGTTAAGATTACAGAATTACCACCATCGATGACTTTCGAGAAGTATGAGGATTTGTTGGATAAACTTTGTGAGACAAAAGAGATTGTTTCCTATGATGATAATTGTAAAGATAGTATAGAATATATTATAAAGTTTACAAGATCAGACTTAGAGAAAGCTACTGACGAGAAGCTTATCAAGATGTTCAAGCTAGAAGAAGCTTCAACAGAGATATTCTCTACATTAGACGAGAACGGTAAGCTTAAGATATTCGAAAAGACTTCAGAGATAATAGAATATTTCGTTGCGTTCAGACTTTCTTACTACCACAAAAGGAAAGCATTCATGCTTGCTAAGATGAATCACGATCTTAAGATTCTAAGCAACAGAGGAAGATTCATTAAAGCTATCTTAGATGAGAAACTTAAAATAAACAATGTTTCTAAAGCTCTTATCATAGAAGGTATTATAGAAATGAAGCTTGATAAGATAGACGACTCTTATGACTACTTATTGAGAATGCCAATCTACTCTTTAACAAAAGAGCTTTTTGAGAAGTTGAAAGAAGATTTCACTACTAAGAAAGGTGAGATAAAGAAATTAGAAGAAACAGATCCAAAGGATATGTATTTAGATGACCTTAACGATTTAAAGAAAAAATTTAAATAATCGGATTATTCTTCGTATCTTTGTAAATATACATAAAGCTATGGACAAGAAAAAATCATTGAGAGACTTTGCACCAGTCGGAAAGAAAGAGTGTGAATCAAACTGTAAAAGAGAAGTCGCTATGACTCCTGATGGTCCAGTAGTTGTATGTACTGGATGTATGAGAATAGTAATCGACAATCGAAAATAATGGAAAAGAAACTCAACGACATAAAGAGATATCTGAGAGACATAAAATTCTCTATTATATTCGGTGAAGGACAAATAACATTGAAGAATGATTTAGAAGAATTTAGTGGTAAAGTTCCTTTCTTCTTTGGTAAATCACATCAAAATAAAAGAAACAAATATATCGAACAGATGAAGGAACTTGATGGTGTTCTTACTGGATCGGCAGCTCTCTGCATGTATCGAATAAACGGAGTTCAGATATTCAAAAGAAATCCCAATGATTTAGACTTTATGGTGTCGAGAGACAACTTCATGAAGTTTTGTGGTATGAACAACTTTACTAATGTGAAGTACACCAACCAGGTAGTCTCACTGGATTTCTATACTGGAAAGAATAGAGGAGAAGATAGTTATGGGTGCCACAGAGGATACCGTTTCTATACAGACTTTGATGTTATTGGTACTGATGAAGAAGTCGATTATGAAGTGGTTGGTGATCTGAAGGTTGCTAAATTGATGGATATAATAAACTACAAGCTTCATCTGATTGACAAGTATATGAAGGATATAACTAATAGAGATGCTGAGAGTGAGTCGAAAAAACACATCCATGATTTGTTTATGATTGTAACTACAATAGCGGCGAATGAAAGCAAAACGGCTTAGTGACAAGAAGATACACATTACATGTGATATGGATATATTCTGCA
>Ga0114971_10001560_pt1 | contig 15588 bp, 10 predicted proteins | sample M_140625_MF_Meta_FD_87320 | JGI IMG/M metagenome (GOLD analysis project Ga0114971, IMG submission 87320) | Freshwater microbial communities from Lake Montjoie, Canada to study carbon cycling - M_140625_MF_MetaG | ecosystem: Environmental > Aquatic > Freshwater > Lake | place: Lake Montjoie...
CACACACAGCGCGCCACGCCTCCCCCATTCCCCTCGGCCCGCGATATGGTTGAATGCCGAGAAGATGGCGAAGTACCGCGAGCTGATGCGTCCGTTTTACTACGATGCCACCAAGTTCTCGACCTATCTGGAGCAACTCGGGATTAAGTATCCGACGATGCCCGGGTCGGTGCCGTGATCGGTGGCAGCGTTTACTTGCTATAAACAAAGGTCAGCTGGGGATTCCCGGGCGTGTTATCGACGATGGTGACCGATGTTCCACTGACGGAACCCGTGGTCGTGCCCGAGGCATTGGTGGTTGCCCACTTCGTTCCATTCCACACGAAGGTCAGTTGCTTGGAGTCCGTCTGTTCCGAGAGCGTGGTGATGCCAGAGACCAGTCTCGTCGTCGTTGAGCTCGTGGCGATCCCGCTCGCATTGATTGTTAGGCTCGCGACGCGAACTTGCAGCTTCCCGGACGCGCCCTGATCTAGCACCGTATATGGGAGCGCGCTACCGTTGATGGTTTTGAGGTCATAGAGACCTGCGATGACATCTGGGGTCGGGGCAGGGGCAGTGGCCGAATCCTTGCCTTTGCAGGCCAGCAACGCTGCCGTTGCGAATGCGATAAACAGTGCGCGTTTCATTGTTGATTGGATTCAGGGTGAGGTACTGCCTATCCATGGGCAGGCGAAAGCCACACTCTGTTGATACGACACTTTATCAGCGACCGCTAGAGGCAAAACACAAACACCCCGACCGGTTGGCGGGGTGTTTGTGTTTTTTGGTCCCAGTGAAGGCAGCCGCTACCGCAGCACCGGCATCGTAAACGAGGCGGCATCAGCGCCAGATGGCCAGCGGGCAGTCACCGTTTTGACGCGCGTGTAAAAACGCACCCCGTCCATGCCATGCTGATTGTGATCGCCGAACGCCGAGGCTTTCCAGCCACCAAACGAATAAAACGCCATCGGCACAGGGATCGGCACATTAATGCCCACCATCCCGCACTGCACGCGATGCGCGAACTCGCGCGCCGCGCCACCGCTGCGCGTGAAGATGGCTACGCCGTTGCCGTACTGGTGCGTGTTGCACAACTCCAGCGCCTCATCGGCACTTTGCACACGCACAATGCACAGCACGGGTCCGAAGATCTCCTCGCGGTAGATCGACATATCCGCGGTCACGTGGTCAAATAGCGTGCCGCCCAAGTAGAAGCCCTTGCCGGTGGTCGCGGCGTGCGTGCGGCCATCAACAACTAATGTGGCACCTGCGCGCGCGCCTGCTTCGATATACCCCGCGATCCGATCCCGATGCACAGCCGTGACGAGCGGGCCCATGTCATGCCCGTCGATCAGTGGGTCACCCACCGTGAGCGCGCGCACCTGGTCTGTGAGACGTGCAACCAACGCGTCGGCGGTTGCATCACCCACCACGACGGCCACAGAAATGGCCATACAGCGCTCGCCTGCCGATCCGTACGCAGCGCCCATCAACGAGGTTGTGGTCATGTCGAGATCGGCATCCGGCAACACCACGAGATGATTCTTCGCGCCGCCCATTGCTTGCACGCGCTTGCCGTGCCGCGCCGACGTCTCGTACACATGCTGTGCAATCGGTGTGGATCCCACGAAGCTGACCGCCTGAATCCGCGGATCAGAGCAGAGCGCGTTCACCGCTTCGGCGTCGCCATGGAGCACATTCAACACACCCGGCGGTCCGCCCGCCTCCACAAACAACTCCGCTAACCGCACCGCCGTCGATGGATTGCGCTCCGACGGCTTGAGGATCACCGCGTTTCCGCACGCGAGCGCGGGGCCCAACATCCACATGGGCACCATCGCCGGGAAGTTGAACGGCGTGATCGCGGCCGTAACGCCGAGCGGCTGCCGCATGGAGTACATGTCAATGCCGCGCGCGACAGTATCACTGAATTCACCTTTCATGAGATGCGGAATGCCGGTCGCGAACTCCACCACTTCCAGCCCGCGCTGCAGTTCGCCTCGCGCATCGGCTAGTACCTTACCGTGCTCGCGGCTAATCCCCGTGGCGATTTCCTCGGTGTGCGCAATGCAGAGCTCGCGCCAGCGCAGCAACACCCGCGCGCGATCGAGCGCTGAGCGAGCACCCCACGCTGGTGCCGCAGCGGCTGCGTCGGCGATGATGGCTTCAATGTCGGCCGTATCGGCGAGTGGCACCTCGGCCGCGACCGCTCCGGTCGACGGATTGTACACGGGCGACCAGCGTGTCGTATGGGCGGCGTGGCGCACTCCGGCGCGCACGTGAGGAATCTGCGGGATTGACATAGCTCGACCGTGGAAGCGAGAAAAGAGTGCCCCGCCGCAGACATATGCGGCAGGAAAGGTTCAGGAGTTAGGACAAGGCATCGGCAATCGCCACCGCGACATCCTTTGTGTTGGCCGTTCCGCCGAGGTCAGGTGTCCGCGGTCCGCCGTCATGGACCACGCGTTCGATCGCGCGAACAATCCGATTGTGTGCGCCGGTCATTCCTAAATGGTCGAGCATCATCGCGCCGGCCCAGATCGCGCCGATTGGGTTGGCGATGCCACGCCCTGCAATGTCTGGCGCCGAGCCATGAATCGGCTCGAACATCGAGGGATGCAGGCGCTCAGGGTTGATATTGGCCCCAGGTGCGACCCCGAGACTCCCAGAAATCGCGGCGCCAAGATCGGTTAGAATATCGCCGAACAAGTTGGATGCCACGATCACATCGAGTGTGTGCGGATGCGTGACCATACGGGCGGCCAGTGCATCCACGTGATACTTGCGCCACTCAACCGCGGGATAATCGTCTGCGACACGCTCCACGGCTTCATCCCAGAGCACCATGCTGTGTTGCAGCGCATTCGACTTGGTGGCGCTAGCGAGCAACTTCCGTGGACGACGCGCGGCGAGTTCGAAGGCGTAGCGCGCAATGCGATCCACGCCGCGTCGCGTGAAGACACCGGTCTGCTCGGCGACCTCATGCGGTGTGCCCGCGTGCATCCGTCCGCCAAAACCGGCGTACTCGCCCTCGGAGTTCTCGCGGACGCAGACCATGTCGATGTCCGCCGGCCCACGACCGGATAACGGACCCGGCACGCCGGCCAAGAGTCGCATCGGTCGGAGATTCACGTACTGGTCGAACCGCTGGCGGATGGGCAGGATCAGTTCCCACACCGATACGTGATCGGGAACACCGACCGCGCCGATCGCGCCGAGGTAGATCGCGTCGAAATCCTTGAGCCGATCGAGGGCGTCCGCGCTCATCATCGTGCCGGTGCGCTGATAGAACTCGCAACCCCAGGGAAAAAGCTCAAACTCCAAGGTGCACGACTCTGTGCGCACGGCCTGACGGAGCACGTCAATGCCGGCGGGAATCACTTCTTGGCCAATGCCATCACCGGCAATGACCGCAATACGAAATGTTTTCGATACGCTCGTCATAGAAACCCTCTACATGCCCGGCGGTGTAAACCGGCCATCCTGAGCAAGCCATCCGCCGTCGGCGTAGATGATCGTGCCGTTTACGTAGCTCGCCGCATCGGACGCAAGGAAGAGCGTCGGGCCCACCATCTCTTCGGGCTGCGCCCAGCGGCCCAATGTGGTCTTTGCCGCATAGGCGTTATACCACTCGGGCTGAGCTTTAATCGGTGCTGTGAGCGGCGTTTCTGTCACGCCCGGGCCGACGCAGTTGACGCGCACGCCGAAGGGGCCAAACTCGCATGCCGCACCCTTCGCGAGCTGCAGAATTCCGGCCTTGGTCGCGGCGTAGACAGATTGTCCGGGCTCCACCACAGATGCGCGAATCGACGAGAAGAGCACGATGCTCCCGCGTCGCTGTGCCACCATAATGCGGCCCGCCGCGCGAATCACATTGAAGTTGCCGGTAATGTTCACATTGACCACGCGCGCGAGCTCCTCGTTGGTGTAGTCGAGGATTTTCTTGCGCACGTTGATGCCGGGCGTGCAAATGAGAATGTCGAGCTTGCCGTGGGTGGCCACGATTCCGTCAAGCGCTGCGTCGACCGATGCCTGATCTGTGATGTCGATCACGCCGCTCTGTACGCCGTTCCCGACCGCGGCGGCAGTCGCAGCCGCTGCGTCCGCTTTGATGTCGAGGCAGTAGGTAATGGCTCCCATGTCGGCAGCGCCTTTGACCACAGCAGCACCAATGCCAGACGCACCGCCAATGACGGCGGCGACTTTGCCAGAGAGGCTAAAAATTCCGTTGCTAGACATGGTCCGAGGTTTACCGAGATAAAGATGGCGATCCGGTCCGGTCCGATTTGCTCGGGCCGCCCATGATGCGTCGAATAGTATACGCGACGAGGAACGCAACGATCGCTGCCGCCAAGCCGCCCATCGCGGGCGTTACCCCTGAGAGCGGCTTGCCGCCGTGTAGCAGTTGGAAGGCACCGACCACAATCGTCCCGCTCACAATCGATGCCAACGCTTCCGTCGATGACGGGCGATCACTCATCAGGCCGGTCACAATCGGCACGAAGAGCGTTACCCCCATGATCGTGTAAAAGATACTGAGCACACTCACGACGCCAGCGGCGACTAGCGCAATCCCGATGCCCATGGCACCGGCCAGCACCGCGGTGATGCGCGTGACCCGCAACATCTGTTGATCACTCGCGCCAGGGTTGAGAAAGCGCTTATAAAAGTCCTGCGCCAGCGACGTGGTCAGCGTAAACAGCACGGCATCTGCCGCGCTCAGTTCTGCCGAGAACACCGCGGCCAGCCCCAACGCACCGACCGCCACCGGCACACCGGACATCAACAGCGTAGGCAAGGCGAGTTCCGGTTGCGCGAGATCGGGGAAGCGCACACGAGCAATCATGCCCAGCAACACCGGCACGAAGGCGTAGGCGCACAGCGCCAGTGCGTTGAGTCCGACGCCGATCCGAACCGATCGGTCATCGCGGGCGCCGTAGATTTTTTGCAAGAGCCCCGGCGCGACAATAAATGCAGGGCCCAGCATCGCGAGATATACGAGGCCAGAGGTCCCGCCGTGCCACGGATTCCAATAGTCAGCCGTGGGCTGCAAGGCACGCACCACCGTCCAGCCACCCGCCGCGGCCAGCGCGACAGGAATGGCAATGGCAAAACCAACCACCTTTACCGTGAGCTGCACGACGTTGACATACGCCGAGGCCAGCAATCCACCGGCGGCGAAGTAGATAGTGATCAGCACGCCCGCGAGAATGCAGCCCCAGGTTTTGGGCACACCCGCGATCACATACAAAATCCACGACACCGCAATGAGCTGTCCGGCCAGAATGAACGCCGATCCAATCCAGAGTAGCGCGGCAATGACACTGCGCACCGTCACGCCGTAGCGGAACTCGAGATACTCACCCACCGTGTGTAACCCACGCTCAGCGGCGACTCGGCGGATAGCTGGCCCAATCCAGAACGCCAGTACGAATGACCCTAGGCCCGCCGAGAGCACCCACCAGATGGCCGAGAGTCCGTTTTGGTAGCCCAGCCCTGTGGCACCGACGGTGGATCCTGCGCCGATATTGGCGGCCAGCATGGTGCTGAAGATCAACCCGGGACCAAGTGAGCGGCCGGCCACGAAGAAATCGCCAGAGTTCCGGACCCGCCGTGAGATCCACGCCCCAAGGCCCAGTTGGGCGGCGGAATAGAGCAGAATCAGGACGAGATAAGAGGTCATGATTGGCGCCGGAGAGAGGGCCGTCCGAGCACACAGGAACGGACCAACGTAAAGGTTCTGACACATAACCTACGTGCGCAGACATTTTCTTGACAAGCCACACCGGCTTACCCCAAGTTTACCCTGTGAATCTTACCGCGCGCGACATCGACCGTGTACTTACGGCCATTGATGAGGCGACCGAAGAAATGGTTGACTTCACGGTGGCAATGCTGCGTATCCCAACTGTGAACCCGCCAGGTGATGCGTACGAAGACTGCGCGCGGCTGATTGGCGCCCGCTTAGGCGAATGCGATTTTGCGGTGGATTATCCGGTGGCCGACACGCGTCCTGAGCACACCGCGATGCACCCGCGCATGAATGTTGTTGGGCTGCGGCGCGGCCGTACGGATCGGCCGTTGGTGCATCTTAATGGCCACTTCGATGTTGTTCCCGCTGGGGCAGGATGGACCATGGATCCCTTTGGCGGCGTCGTGAAGGACGGGCGCATCTACGGGCGTGGCTCGAGCGACATGAAGGCCGGGATCACCGCGGCGATTTACGCTGCTGAAGCGATTCGGCGTGTGGGCATTCCGCTGGTGGGCTCGGTGGAGATCAGCGGTACCGTCGATGAAGAGAGCGGTGGCTTTGCCGGCATGGCGTATCTGGCACAGCAGGGCCGCCTCAGCGCTGATCGAACCGACGCCGTGATCATCACAGAACCCACCGATACCGATCGCGTGTACATCGGGCATCGTGGGGTCTACTGGTTTGAAGTCACCACACGCGGGCGCATTGCCCACGGCTCCATGCCATTCTTGGGCGTGAACGCCATTGAACACATGGGCGTCATTCTCGACCGGATGCGTCGTGAGTTGATGCCGGTGCTTGGCGCACGGACCACCGCGATCCCCGTACAGCCGCCGGGCGCGCGCCATGCCACACTCAACATCAACGGCATTGCGGGCGGGCAATCGGTGGATGGTATTCAGACGCCATGTGTCGCTGATCTGTGCCGCGCGATTTTCGACCGTCGTTTTCTGGTTGAGGAAGGGTTCGATGCGACCCGCGCCGAGATCGTGGAGCTCCTCGAGCGCGCGGCCCGTGAGACCCCCGATCTGCTGTATGAACTGCAGGATTTAATGATTGTGCATCCGGTGCAAACGCCCGACGGCGCCTCCGTGGTGTCAGCGCTCGACCACGGGGCGCAGCATGTGCTTGGTCGCCCGTTGCTCAAGGCGGCGAGTCCGGGCACGTACGACCACAAGCATGTCGACCGGATTGCCGGCGTGCCCAACTGCGTGGCGTATGGTCCCGGGATTCTCAACCTCGCGCATCAGCCCGACGAATACTGCACCGTCGCCGATTTGGTGCAGTCCACGAAAGTGCTCGCGCTCGCAGTGCTGGAACTGACCGGTACGAACTGAAGGGTAGGAACTGACCGGCAGGCAAGAATAGCACCACGCCCGACGTTGTTCATGCTCCACACGAATGACTTTCACCGCTCGCTGTGCACGTTTCCTCCACGAGGTTTCCATGCAACAACTTTTTCGATGGCCCGTGCTATGTCTCACGGTGTTGGCGGCGCTGGGGCAGGCCACGCCAGCCCTCGCGCAATCCGGCGGAACGATTGTCGGTAAGGTGACGGACGAGCGCTCCGGCGTGGCGCTGGCTGGTGCGCAGGTCAACACGATGGTCGATACCAAAGACCGCGCTGGGCGCTCCGACCAAGACGGTCAGTACCGCCTCCTCGACGTGCCGGCGGGAAGCCGGACGGTCACGGTGCGTATGATCGGCTATGCGGTCAAGACCGCGACGGTCACTGTTGTTGCGGGGCAGACCGCCACGCTCAACGTGGCGCTCGCGGTGCGACCGCTCGACCTCGATGCGGTTGTCGTGACTGGCCAGGGCGGTGAAATCTCCAAGCGCCGCATTGCCACCACGGTCGACGTGGTGAGCCGGGAAGTGATTGAAGCCTCGCCAGCCAAGCGCTTGGACGAGTTGCTCCAGACCACGCTCCCCGGCGCGCAGGTGCGCATGACGTCGGGCCAGGTCGGCACCACGTCCATTATGCGCACCCGTGGCGTCACGTCGGTGAGCAACAACTCCACGCCGGTGATCTATGTGGACGGCGTGCGTATGGACAACCTCAACACTATCGCGACGCTCGGCATGAACGTCTCGGGTGTGCGTGCGCAGGGTGCAGCCACCAGCGCGATTGCTGATCTGCCGATGGATAACATCGACCGCGTGGAGTTCATCCCCGGCGGTGCCGCCACCACACTGTATGGTTCCGATGCCGCCAACGGCGTGCTGCAGATCTTTACGAAGCGCGGTGCCGCCGGCGCCCCGAAGATGTACTTCGAGGTGCGTGACGGGTATGACACGCCACAGACGCAGTTCAATTTCTTCAAGGCCACCAAGGACCTGATCTACCGCAATGGCCGCACGCAGCAATACTCGGCGGGCGTTGAGGGCGGCACGAACGGGTTTACGTACAGCTTGTCGGGCAATGTGCGGGCGAGCGAGACCCAACGTGTGTACGGCGACAATACAGCCTTCGGGTTCCGCAGTGCCGTTGGCGCCAACGTCGGCAACAAGGGCAAGTACCAGGGGTCGTTTTCGTACAACGAATCGGACACGCCGCGTTTCCGAAATGGCAACGCCGGTGGCTACACATCGCTGTGGGTGTTGGAGTCGGGCCGTTCGTCGGCCTTCGGGTTCATCAACAACATCGACAGCCTGAACGCCACTGACGCTGCCGCGCTCAAGACGTTCGTCAACAACGCCGAGCGGCTGCAGAACAACCGGGTGTTCACGCGCTCGTTCCAAACGTCGCAGCGGCTGGACTTTGACCCGTTCCCCGCGGTCAAGGCCCACGTCACTTTCGGGCTCAATAATCGCTTCAGCAAAGAGCGGGCGATTGTCACCAATGAGTTCCTGATCGCCACCAAGGCGTATCCCGCCGGCACCACCGATCGCGGGTCGATCTCAAACTATGAGCGATCCTTTACGGGCTTCACGCTCGAAGCGGGCGCCCAGCACACCGCCTCGTTCGGCAACGACCTCTCGGTGATCTCGTCCGTGGGCACGCAGTTGTTTCGTAACGACGACGTGCAAGTGCAGTACACCGCCACCAACGTGCGCGACGGGCAGGAAACGCTCGCTGGTGCCGGCGTGACCGCGTCTACAGATCTGGCGTACCGCGTGGCCAACTACGGCATCTATGGCCAGAGCAACATCAGCTGGCGCGAGAAGTACACCGTCGAGCTCGGTGTTCGCTTGGACAAGAACACCGCGTTCGGTGCGAACACCGGCGCACAGACGTACCCGAAGGTCGGGTTGGTCTGGGCATTGGGGAACGAGGACTGGCTACGGAAGCTCATTTCCGAGAGGTACCTGTCTGATATCCGCCTGCGCGCGGCGTACGGCGTTGCGGGACAGTTCCCGCAGCCGTTCGCCAATGACCGCACCGTGGCGATCAACTCGTTCAATGGCCAGCAGGCGGCGACCTTCGGTCAGCCGGGCAACCGCAACCTGAAGCCGGAACGTACGGCCACCACCGAAGCCGGCGTCGATCTCTCGTTCCTGCAAGAGCGGATCACCATGGGACTCGGCTGGTACTCATCCCGCACGGTAGACGCGCTGCTCAACGCACCGCCGTCGCCCTCGACTGGTGAAGTCAGCCAGATTACGAATGTCGGCGAGATCGCGAATGACGGACTTGAGCTGCGAGCCACGGTCACGCCGCTGAACACCCCCAACTTCCGTTTGTCGCTTAATGCGTCGTACAACACGCTCCATAACAAGGTCATGAAGCTCGGAGGTACGCCGCCGTTCGCCATCAGCGGGTACGGCGCCAGCACGGTGCAGGGCATGGTGCAGGAAGGCTACCCCGTGGGTTTCCTACGTGGTGCGAATGCCATCTTTGACGCCACTGGGAAGATCACCGAGATCAAGCAGCTCGCGTACCTCGGCAAGCCGATGCCGGACAATTTCGGGAGCTTCGGCGCGCAGCTCGGTATTGGATCGCGCTTTACGCTGAGCATGAGTGCCGACTACCAGTTCGGTGGGCAGACGCAGTCGTTTGACCGCGCCTTCCGCTACCTCTATGGGGTGGCGGGCACTGACGCCTATGTGCCAGCGGCAGCGCTCGCACAGGCACCGTACAACGGAAGTCGCGCGGCGATCTGGCAGCAGGTGATGAATCGTTGGGTGGAGAACTCCGATTACGTATCCGTCCGGACCATTACAGCGGATTACCGCGTACCAGGAAGGTTCCTCCCGAGCGTGGCGAAGGACATGCGGATGTCGTTCTCCGTCACCAACCCGTATCGATGGGCCGCCTCAAGCTTCGATCCTGAGACGGACCTGTCGTCGGCCCTCACGCAGGGTGGTGCCGCTGTTGGCGGATATAACTACGCCACAGAAAGCAGCCCCCGCAGCTTTCTCCTCACTCTTCGCTTCGGATTCTGACCATGCGCCGACATAACCTGCCGCGGGCCATGCGCCTGCTTGCGCCGACGCTGGCCGTCATCATTGCCGGCGCGTGTAGCAACTTTCATCCCACCGATGTTAAGAACCCCAACCTCACCGACCAGCAGTTCCTCAACACGCCCGCCGCTGGCGCTGCGTGGTTGCGTGGGACACAGCGTCAGTTTTTGACCACGCTCAACAGCGTGGTCCAAAACAGCGAGCTTGTCTCGGACAATTATTTCAACAACTATACCACCAACAACCAGCAGTTTGACGCGCCGAACATTCTGTACATCGACCCGGAAGTCACGTCGATTCAGAACGCGATTGCCCGCTTGCGCTACATGGGCACCTTCGGGCTCGACAGCGTGTACCCGCGCGATCCGCTCGTAACGGTTAATGACAGAGCCGAAATCCTCTACTATCGCGGCGTAGCCTCGTTGTGGGCCGGTGAGATGTATGTCGGGTTGCCGGCGGTTGCGAATGGCGAAGTGGTGGACTGGAAGACGCACCTCGCCAGCGCTATCACCGACTTCCAGCAGGCGCGCACCTTGTCGACGGACGTTGCCGCGAAAAACAGCTATACGCTGGCCATCGCGCGCGCGAACTATCGACTTGGAAACAAGGCCTTGGCGGTTTCGGAGGCCACCGCGTTGCTGGCGGCGAATCCGACCTTTATCCGCAATGCGACCTTCGATGCGGTCAACGGGCCGTCCAACAGCATGCAGGGTGTGCTGACCAGCTCGGTGAACAACTTCCAGCCGCTGCCGCGTCTGGATTTCTTGGATCCCAAGTATCCCAACCGCGGCACGACGGTGGTGAGCCCGATTGCATTCCTCAAGGCTGAGGAAGCGCATCTCATCATCGCCGAAGGGTTGCTGTCCGATAACAACCTCGTAGCGGCGAAAGACCGTCTGACACAGTTGCTGACGCTGGTGAAGTCGCGGACCGTAGAAGCCGTGGACAGCCGTCTGCAGCTCCGTGGTCGTGCCGGTGGAAAAACGAACTACCCCAACACCGCCGACTCCAAGGTGTCGTTCGCGGTGGGGTCGCCACTCCTGGATGGCTTCGTGCTTGCTCGGACAGCCACGACCATGGTACCGACGGTCTCTGGGACGTCGGTGACGGCCGCGCAGATTGCGGCCGCCGCAACGATCGACGACGCACAGTATCTGCTGTATCTCATGCGTCAGGAAATCTTCATTGCCGAAGGCCGGCGCATGGCTGACCTCGGCATCCGCATGCCAGTGGCGCAGACGGAAATCATTGCGAACGCCAACACGAAGGACGGCGCGACATACACCCTCGCGGTGATTCCGTCATTCATCCCAACGGCGTTCGGCATGGACGGCTTTACGTATGATGCCACGGCGAAAACTGCGATCATGAAGTTCGACATGAACCGGGTGCTCGTGGCGAACAAGACGGCTTCCCAAATCTTTCCCTTCAAGTGACCACTGGACTTTTCGTGACCTCGTTGACGCATTCGTCCGCCACCCGCCCCGGTTTGGGGCGGTGTGGTGGTCTGCGGGCGATGGTACTGCTCCTTCCTGCGGTGGTCTTCACGACCACGCTGCACGCACAGCAGCCGACCGCTGCACGTCCGGCCGGACAGGCGCCCGCGCGCATCACGCAGGTTGGCCCCGGGCCGACCAACTCAATCACCGATGTGCCGGGGCTCCTCGTTGGGCAGTACTCCAAGTTCGGCGACGGCTACCGGTCAGGCACGACGGTCATCCGCACCGAGCGTGGCGCCACGGCAGGCTATAGCCAGATGGGCGGCGCGCCTGGCACCAAGGAAACCGATCTCCTCAAGCCCGGCGGACAGGTTCGTGCCGTGCAGGCGATCATGCTGAGTGGTGGGAGCGCCTTCGGCTTGGACGCCGCGAGTGGCGTCATGAAGTGGATGGAAGAGCACAACTTTGGCGTGCCCGTTGGCGGTGGCGTCGTACCTATCGTCCCAGCAGCCATCCTGATGGATCTCGGACGCGGTGGCGACTTCAAAAAGCGCCCCGATGCCGATTTTGGCTACAAGGCAACTGAGCTTGCGTCGAGGGATCCGGTGGTGAGCGGACGCTTCGGGGCCGGGACCGGCGCTGGTTGGGGCATGGGCACGGCCAGCGTCAAGTTGTCCAACGGCTACACCGTGGCGGCGTTGGTCGCACTCAATCCGGCGGGCTCGCCGGTGGACCCGCGCACCTGCTTGCCGTACGGGATGTACCTCGAACTGGCGAACGAGTTCAACCTCGTGCAGCCCACTGCGCAGGAGTGCACCGCCACGTCAGGCGGCCGCGGCGGCCCACGGGACGGATCCGTGGATGCGCCGTTCAACACCACCATCGCGATCGTCGTGACTGATGCTCCGCTCGAAGATCTTGAGGCCGAGCGGATGGCGGTGATTGCGAACGATGGTTTGGCGCGCGCGATTGTGCCGATCCACGGCATTGGCGATGGCGACACCGTGTTTGGGATGGCCACCACACCGCCGAGCCACAATCTCACCAACCAGGAACTCGGCGCCATTTTTAATGCGGCCGCCGATGCGCTGGGACGGGCGGTCATTCACGCCGTCGTTGAATCGAAGCAGATGGGCAACAGCCGAGTCGGCTATTGCCAGCAGTACCCGAGCGCCTGCGTCAAACGGAAGTAGCTAGTTCCGTACCGATTCTCATAAACCGAAAGAGCGCCTCGTGATCCGTCGTACCTGTTGGCTTCTGGCCACCATCCTCCTGACGGGCGCGACCCTTTCGGCGCAGTCGACGCCTCGCCCCCTCGTCATCTACTTTGTGGATGTCGAGGGCGGCCAGGCGACACTGATCAAAACACCCGCTGGCGAAGGATTTCTGATTGACGCCGGCTTTCCGGGCGGCACGGGCACCTTTCAGTCGACCCCCGGCGCCCCCGAGTCCGCACGCGACGCGCAGCGGATTTTTGCCGCCGCGCGCGACGCGGGGCTCACGCAGATCGATCACCTGATGCTCACGCACTATCATGCCGATCATGCTGGCGGTGTGATTGAGCTCGCGCAGTTGATGCCTATCCGGCACTTCATTGATCACGCAGCGCCCACGGCAGAGGCTGAGGTCGTGGTGCCAGGGACGCAGGCGCTCTACGACGCTTATGTCGCCTTGCGCGCCAAAGGCACGCACACCGAACCCAAACCTGGTGACCATCTCGCCATCAACGGGCTCGACGTTGTGGTGGTGTCCACGGCCGGCGATGTGCTCACGACGCCGATCAATGGTGCCGGCGCGGCGAACCCAGCGTGTGGCAGTGGCGGTGTGCCCGCGCAGGAGAAAACCGAGAACCCGCGCTCCACGGGAATCTGGCTGCAGTATGGCAAGTTCCGGTTCCTCGACATCGGTGACCTGAGCGGCCCGCCGCAATATGCGCTCACCTGTCCGCGCAACATGATCGGTGAGTCCGACGTCTACCTTATTGCACACCACGGCGGCGCCGACGGTTCCGATCCTGCATTCTTCAGTGCCGTAAAACCGCGGGTCGCCGTGTTCAACAACGGGCCGCGCAAAGGGGCACAGGCCCCAACCTTCGCCACGCTCGCCCAGATGCCCAGCATCGATGGGTGGCAGCTGCACCGCTCGCTCAATCAGGGAGTGACCAACCTCCCCGACGAGCGCATCGCGAATCTCGACGAATCCACCAGCGCGTGGATCAAGATCACGGCGCAGGATGACGGGTCGTTTACTGTCACCAACGGCCGTACGGGACAGACCAAGGCCTATCCGCGCTAACTGATCTGTGCTAACTGATCTGTGCTAACTGATCTGTGCTAACTGACCTGCGGGCGAATGATCGCCATGCGTGACACGGTGAACTCCTCGGCGGCAAAACGCGGCCCTTCGCGACCGATTCCCGAGTCCTTGACGCCGCCGTAGGGCATAGAGTCGGACCGGAACCCAGGGACTTCGTTCACGACCACGCCGCCAACTTCCAGCGTGTTCAATGCGGCGAAGGTATTGGCCAGCGACGCGGTGAAAATGCTCGCGTGCAGGCCATAGCGAGAATCGTTGACCAGTGCGAAGGCCGCGTTAATGTCTGTGACCGTGCGGATACACATGACCGGGCCAAAGATTTCCTCGTTCCAGACGAGCGCTCCCGTCGGCGGTTCAATGATGACCGTGGGCTCAAAGGCGCCGCCGCGGAGCGTGCCACCGTGGGCAATCACAGCGCCAGCGGTGACCGCTTGCGCAATCCAGTCGGCGACGCGCGCCGTGCTGGCTTCATTGATGAGCGCCGAGATGTGCGTCGCCGCATTGCGGGGATCGCCCACGACCACGGCGGCCAGATGCTTCTTGAGTGCGCCAATGAACGCATCGGCCACGCGTTCGAGGACGATGACCCGTTGCACCGAGATGCAGGCTTGGCCGGACGCGTAGTAACTGCCGCGTACGGCGGCGGCAGCGGCGGCTTCGATGTCGGCGCTCTCGTCGACGATGAACGCCGAGTTTGACCCTAACTCGAGGAGCGTCTTGCGCGGTGCCGCCAACTTCGCAATTGCATGGCCCACACCGGCAGACCCCGTAAAGGATACGGCACCAATGCGGGGATCAGAGACTAGAGTGGCTCCGACGACAGCGTCGCCGGTGACGAGTTGGACGATGCCTTGCGGGACGTCGAGCGTCGCCGCGATTTCACGCATGATGTGAATCAGCCACAGCGTGGCGAGCGGCGTCTGTGGTGCAGGCTTGATGATGATCGGACAGCCTGCCGCAATCGCCGGTGCAATCTTGTGCGCTGCGAGCAGCAGGGGGTAGTTGAATCCGGTGATGCCGACGATGACGCCGATCGGCTTTCGGATCCAAAATCCAACCATGCCAGTGCCGCTCGGGAGGAGATCCAGCGGAACCGTTTCGCCGTGCAGTCGCGACACTTCACCCGCGGCTGTTTCGAGCGTCAGGATGGTGCGGGCGACTTCGACCACACAGTCGCGATGCGGCTTTCCGGTTTCGAGGACGAGAAGATGTTCGAAGTCCGCACGGCGCGCGGTGACGGCTGCACAGGTGCGGGCGAGCAACTCCTTGCGTGCGTAGCTCGAGAGCGCACCGACTTTCTGACGGACCGCTAAGGCGTGATCGAGCGCCGCATTGGCATCGTCCGTACTGCCGACGGGGCTGTCGCAGACGCGCGATCCGTCGAAGGGAAAAATGACCGGGGCGGTTGTTTTTGCAGCGCGCCAAGAATCTCCAATGGGGAGTCCCGTTGGAAAGGATGGAGAAAACAGCGTCATAGAGATTTCGGCAAACGTGAGGTGAATCGCCAGCACCCGATGAGCTGGGGTGGTGGAGGCTCCTGAAAATTGCGCCTCGTACTGTGCGGGGGGCAAGTAGCCTTCACTCGTACGGGACAAGACGAGGAGTTCCGCTATGACGGCCTTGCGTGAGCTCCGGCAGCTCCGGCAGCTCCGGCAGCTCCGCCGGGCGTTCGCGTCCAGATCCAGCCTTCGACAGCAG
>Ga0114971_10001566_pt1 | contig 15555 bp, 22 predicted proteins | sample M_140625_MF_Meta_FD_87320 | JGI IMG/M metagenome (GOLD analysis project Ga0114971, IMG submission 87320) | Freshwater microbial communities from Lake Montjoie, Canada to study carbon cycling - M_140625_MF_MetaG | ecosystem: Environmental > Aquatic > Freshwater > Lake | place: Lake Montjoie...
CTCTTCCACCGGGTCAAGGACGAGAACCCCTTCCATCACAGGGACAATTGCAATGACACCGAGTATCACAGGGTCAAGGACAGGGTCAGGGACTCAAACCCCCTCTTCCACCGGGTCAAGGACAAGAACCCCTTCCATCACAGGGACAAGTGCAATGACACCGAGTATTACGGGGTCAAGGACAGGGTCAGGGACTCGAACCCCCTCTTCCACAGGGTCAAGGACAGGAACATGGAGTCGAACCCCCTCTATCACAGAAACGAGTACAGGGACGCCAAGTATCACGGGGTCAAGGACAGAAACGAGTACAGGGACGCCAAGTATCACGGGGTCAAGTACAAGGACACCAAGTATCACGGAGTCAAGGACAGGAACTGCAACAAGAACACCAAGTATCGCGGGGTCAAGTACAGCGACACCGAGTAATACAGAATCAAATACAGAAACAAGGACAAAAACCCCGAGTATCACAGGGACTGCAACAAGGACACTAAGTATTACAGGTACAAGTACAGAGACAGGAACAAGCACCCAAACTCCCTCCCAAACAGGAACCGGTACATCCACAAAAACACCAACAAGCACCCAAACCCCTTCTTCAACCGCAACAAGCACAGGAACAGGGACCCAAACGTCAAGTACTACAGGGACTAGAACAGGAACCGGTACATCCACAAAAACACCGACAAGCACCCAAACCCCTTCTCAGACAGGAACAGGCACATCCACAAAAACACCGACAAGTACCCAAACCCCTTCACAGACAGGAACAGGCACATCCACAAAAACGCCTACAAGTACCCAAACCCCCTCTCAGACAGGCACAAGCACAGAAACAAGCACAGGAACCGGTACCCAAACCTCCACAAGCACTCCCTCTCAAACCCCTACACAAACACCTACAGGGTCTGTAACTGCCAGCACAAGTCTCATTCTAACCCTGTCAGGAACCAGTACTGGAAGTCCGACGATTACACGATCGACAACACGGACACGGTCGCCCTCTCAATCAGGAACGCAATCGAGAACTCGTTCCAGTTCGAATACACGCTCTTCAGCCGTCACGCCGTCTAATACGCCCTCTTGGACGGCAACTATTACACAAACGCAAACGCAAACCAAATCACTCACCGGCACAATGTCGAACACGCAAAGTCAAACGGCCAGTCATACCCCCTCTGCCACCAGTTCACAAACGCAGACCGCTACGCAAACAGTCACGGCCAGCTTCACTGGAACACCAAGCGAAACAAGTTCAATGAGCAGTACACCAAGCCAAACAGCAACCCAAACCAGTACGCGTACTATAACGTCTAGTTCTACCAGCTCCAACACCATCACACAGACGCCCAGCAGCACCAGTTCTGCAACCGGCACCCGTTCCATGACACAGACCTCGTCGTCTACGCCCTCAAACACTGACAGCGATTCAGGCACCGTGACCTCGTCAAGCAGCAATACTCGAACTGTCACGAGCACCTCTTTCGTGACAGATTCGAGCACCTCTCTTGCGACAGGGTCGAGAACACGCTCCCTCTCGATCACCGGTTCCCGTACAACCACAGGGACACAACCAGGGTCTGGATCAAGTACTCCCTCCCAATCAGGATCAGGCACACCCTCTCAAACATATACCCTATCCGTCACATCAACGCAGGGGAGCACAGGAACTGCATCGGTGTCCCAGACCTCTATGCAAACTAGTTCAACCACGCCCTCCGTGTCGGCAACCAACACTGGCACACAGACCCCAACAAGCTCTCCGCAGAGTTCCTTCACAACGAGTCAAACCAAGTCGGATACGACCTCGAATACAAACTCCCTCACACCCTCTTTGAGTCGTACAATCACACAGACCACAACGAGCAGTCGCACCGCCTCGATCACTCTAACTCCGTCTGCTCTCGGCACGCCCCCTTCAACGGCCAGTAGAACTGTAAATTCAACAGCTACGCCGACGCAGACAGCCACTATAAGCACGAGCACAGGAGCCGCCACCTCCACACCAACGGTCACCTCCACACCAACGGTTACAGGAACCGCCACCCCCACACCAACGGTCACAGGAATCGCCACCCCCACACCAACGGTCACAGGAACCGCCGTCGCCACACTCTCTCAATCCAGCACTCCAAGCAGCGTAAGCACAACAAGTCAGACGCCGAGCGCTCCTGAAACAGGAACCCGTACAGGCACTGGATCCCGCACAGCCAGTGTAAGTAGCACGAGGACCCGTTCGGGTACTCGAAGCTCTACCTATACCGTGTCAGGGACGCATACAGGGACACCGAGCCTGACATCGAGCAATACCCCTTCGAACACCGGCACGGGCTCGAGTTCCATCACTCTCAGTGGCACGGGGACCATCACGAATACACCAAGTCCCCTGATGACCAGCACAAATACACCAAGTCCCCTGATGACCAGCACGAATACACCAACCTCTTCCAGCACTTCAAGTCCACGCCCCAGTCCTACAGGATCTGGAACCGCCACGGGCACAGGAAGTGCAGCCATAACCTCCTCTCGCACTCTTACAAGCACTTCAACACAGACGCCCACCACCTCCTCCGATCAAACGGCAAGCCCAACGGTCACCGCAAGCAACACACGGACACAGACGGCCTCAATCACGGCAAGCCCCAGTCGAACTGCAAGCCGAACAATCAGCTCCTCGATCACCGCCTCTCCGTCCTTGACCGCAAGTCCCTCCGTTAGCGCGAATCCAACAAGTACTCAAACGATCTCAGGCACAAATACGCGCACCAAAACGTCAACCCGCACTACCACCGTGACCGGATTTAAGACAGCATCGCCCTCCGTCACGATCACGAGCACCGTCACGCCCAGCCTAACACAAACAGGGACTGCGGCGCCAACAATGACTTCCACAAATACAGGAACGGTCACGGCCGGCCTAACACCCACTGCCACCGTGTCCACCCTGAGCACCGTCACGTCCACTCCTTCGACTACACTCACTATGAGTACCAGTGCAACCCCCAGTACAACGAAATCCGGGACAGGATTGATGACGGCAACGCAGACAAGCACTACAAGTCCTTCTACAACCGCTAGCGTGCCCACTTCTTCCTTGACAGCAGCAACAACCATCACATCCACCTCTACATCCAGTCCGTCCACTTCCAATACAGCCTCTCTTACAGCGACGAATACGGCCTCTTGGACACGTACACAAACTCAGACGCAGACATCGACTCAGACGCCAAGTAGTGCAATAACTGTGTCACCCACGGTCACTGCGTCCACAAGTTCCTCTAGCACCCTCAGTCTCTCCATGACAGGGACGGGGACTCTGAGCCCCTCCAGTTCAGGACTCCAAACGCCAAGTTCAACGAAAACCATGACAGGATCGACATCTATATCCGCCACTCAAACGCTGAGCTCCTTTGCAACCGGCTCTAGCAGCGGCTCCCTTACCCCTTCTTCTAGCCCTTCCCAACTACGGACAGGGTCTGGAACGGTGTCGCCCTCCACCACACAATCCGTGACCAAAACTACGTCAGGATCCGCCCTCATGACGCCCTCGAGTAGCCTCAGCGGCTCCTCCTCGCCAACAGGCGCCATAACAAATTCTCAAACCCTTTCCGTCAGTCGCACGCCCTCGTCCTCCCGTACAATGACAGGGTCGCGCACGGCCTCTCTCTCCGGTACAGCAACGAATACGGGTTCGGCCACAAAAACTCCGAGCTGGACCATTACCAATACACGTACACCTAGCCGTACGCCGACTCGAAGCACATCGGACACCGGGCTTGCCACAACGACCGCCTCTGGAACGGAATTTAGTACGCCCCTCGAAACAACGAGCCCCAGTCCGTCTATCACAGGGTCCTCTTCTGCACTCGGAACCTCCGATCCAACGGCCACGACAAGTCCAATGAGCACAGCGGCCGCAACTCTATCTGGAACCAACACGGGCACTGTCACTTCCTCGGCCAGTCGCTCGGCTCCTAGCACTCTATCCGGTACAGGAACACGAAGCGCCTCCCTCACATCGAGTCTGTCAAGGACAGGGACTCCTTCCAGTACTTCCATCAGCACGAATACAAGAACGGGCACAGCCACAGTCACAGGGTCCGGAACTCCTTCGGGAAGCCCGAGTGTTTCTATGACGATGACAGTGAGCACAAGCAGTACGTCCGCGCCTACATCTGTCTCTACGCCCACGTCCACGCCTACCTCCACCGTTACTGCATCCAGTACCGGCACAAATACACCATCCCTTTCTGTCACACAAACGGGCACAATAAGTTCCACAGGATCGGGCACCTTCTCTGATTCTTCCACGCAAACACCCAGTGCCTTTATAACGAGTTCCAACACGATCACGCGCTCAGGTAGTCGCAGTCCTACAAACTCTCGAACCGCCACCGTTACAGTGACAGCCTCCTCCACAGCCACTCCGTCCAATACGGGTACGCCGAGCAATTATCCTACCGTTACCCCGACCCGTTCTTCATCGGCGCCCCCCACCCGCACGCGCACAACCACTCAGACAATTTCCGTCACAGGAACGGAAACGGGCACGACAAGCCCTACCAATTCGCTCACCTCCTCCAGCACAGTCAGTGCCGCCATCACAAGGACTCCGAGCCGCACAAGCTCAGGAACCCGCACTTCTTCCTTCACCAGCACCGGCACGTTCACTCCGCCATCCACCCTATCTGTAACCCAGAGTTCAACGCCTACCATCACCTCCTCCATCACTGCAAGTCGAACGGCAACGGCCTCGAATACACCCTCCAACAGTCAGACACCCAGTCCCTGGTCAAGAACCTCTACGACCACCCTGACAGCGAGTCCCACCTGGACACCGAGCAGCAGTTTCAGCGCACAATCCACTCCTTCCATAACCGACACAACCACGCAGACATCCACCAAGTCAGGGACCAGTCTGCCTACGAATACGGGCACAACAAGCCCTACCAATTCGCCCACATCCTCCACATCGGACACCGGTTCCTTTACCCCTTCTGTAACCGTCACAGAATCAGGAACGCTGACCCGAACGGTGACCTCGAGTCGGACGCGAACAAGCTCTATTACATCGAGCATTACGGCGCGATCAACCGCTGCCTCCACCGCCACCGTTACTGCATCACGCACCGCGTCCACCAGCTATACCTACACCTATTCGTCCACGTCGACCACCAGTCCCTCTCTAAGTGCAGCGAGTACAGGATCAGGAACACCGTCTTTCACTGCCGCCGCCACACGCACTCCAACGCAGACCGGCACGGGCACTTTCACCACAAGTGCAACAAATACGGGTACAGGTACAAGCACACGCACAGGCACAGGCACGAGTACACCGACCGGTACCGGCGCAGGAACCTTGACAGGCACTTGCACACCTTCTTCGACGAATACGGGGTCCGGCTCCTCGTCTGACTCCGCGTCCCAAACCGGCACGAATTCGCAGACGATTACCACCTCCTCGACCCAAACGTCCTCCTTTACAAGCTCGGGGACAATGAGTGCAACCATGACAACCACAAATTCGGGGGCAGAGACGCCCTCCTCAAGCAGTACAAGCAGCCCAACTCTAACCCCGACCAAAACCTCCACGACCACCCTGTCCTTCGGTGCAAGTCGGACAGGGAGTCGCACGCCCTCCATGACTGGAACGGTGAGTGCATGGCGACTAATCGCAACAGCAACAGCAACATCCATTTAGAATCTGTTTCTTATGTAAAGACACTCTATGAAATCCATTGCTCTCAAGTATCTACCTCGACAATTGACAGCAAAGGACAAGCAGCTGCAGAAGCGTATGCTTTTGAAGTCCAGACGGCTCTATCGGCAGGGGAAGTTCTATACGCGGAAACGGATCCAGTCGTACCCTGTAAAAGAGAGCCCCCATGTGCAGAAGGCCCGCCGCCTCTATGGCGTGGAAACGCTTGTGCCCTCGAAGGCGTTGGTAAAGGCCACAGGCTGCTCTCTAAAAGCCCAGAAGGCGATCGTGGCGAAGGGCGAGGGGGCCTATTTCAGTTCTGGATCTAGGCCGAGCCAGACGGCCCATAGCTGGGGCTATGCCCGCTTGGCATCGGCCCTCACAGGGGGCAAGGCGGCGGCCGTGGATTACGCAATTCTGGAAAAAGGATGTACGCCTGAGGGGCCTGCGATGCGACTGGCCCGGCAAGCGAAGAAGAAGCACGGGTTTGGGACACGGCGTGTAGCTCATATCTAGTCGCAGCAGCCTAAAAATCCACTCAAAGGACGAATAGGAATGCAGTTACAGTCACCCATCATTGTCACAGGGCCGCCTGGCGCAGGCAAGAGCCATTGGATCCAGGCCTACGCCAAGGAGAAGCGCAAGCAGCTGTTGACCTGTTCCTGTCGCAAGGATCGCACATTGCGCGAAGGCCGCCAGAAGCTCCATGTCTGGGGCCGCCGGCGAGAACCCACCGTTCTGTGGCTCGAGGGGGCCGACGATTTGACCCCCGAGGCCCAGGCGTTTCTGCGCCGAATTCTGGAGACCCATTCGGCGGATGTCCAGTTCGTCCTGGAGTGCCGCGATCCGGCCAAGCTCCAGGAGCCCATTCGGAGCCGCTGCACGGTGCAGCGCATTCCGCCCCCGAGCCGAGAGCAACTGACAGAATGGATTCAGCGCAGCTATGCATCTGTGAATATAGAGGAGATCTTCGACTATATGCAGCCCGATGAATATAGTTATCGGCGTGTTCTTCACTGCATTCATTTGCAGCGGCAAGGAATCGAGACCTGGAAGCGCATTCTGGAGAAGCGCCGCGAAGAACGGGCCCAGATCTGTGTCGCCGACGACCTCCTCACCTATCAGTCCAAGGGGATGAATCCAGAACTCTTGTTGCAGCCCCTTCTGGAGAACACGGATCTTCTTCGCGAGTACGGGTGTTGCCTGGAAAATTCGGGGTCGCTATGGGCATTTTTAGGGTATTCTCTACCGTTCGAAATGGCCACGCGTTCTATGATCGATAAAGAATCAATCTGATTTCATAAGAATGGGGGATTCGATTGCGAATGTCTACTCCGACGCTCGCTCCGAATATACGAAGCAGCTCTGTGGAATTCTGATTCCTTCGTATTTCCAGTTCTATTTATCCATCCTGGAGAAGGCTCGTCAGGAGGGTGCCAAGACAAATGATCCCAGGAAGCTCTTGTGGCATTTTCAGACCTTTCTGAATGAGATTCCGGACTGGAATATGGAAAAGGTTAATACCGAAATTGGACAGATTCAAAGTGGGTGTGGCTGTGATTATTTAGAGGACCTTCTGACGGCCGTTTTTATTGCCCACACGAAGGTTCTGACGGCAATTCGCGTGTCCGCGAAGCAAAAGAAGGTGCAGATCACGGTCCCCAAAGTTGAGCACTTTCTCTTCAAGGTTTTGTGCGAGACCTCCAAGCTGCTGTGGGGCAGCAGTTTTCTGTTCCGTGAGAACATTACAGCCATCGAGAAGCAACAGAACTATCGTTCGGTGGAGACCCTGTTGGGCGAAGGGATTCTGCAGGCAGTTCGGTCCATGGTGCCTGTGAAGAACATTCTCAGAGACTTCGTTTCCATGGACGAGGACGTGGATGCAAAAGAGGAGGAGAAGTCTCCGGTGGAAGCAAAGGCGGAGCCAGAGCCCATGGTACCTGAACCTGAAACGTCTGCATCTGATTCAGTACCTGAAAAGCCAGTACCTGAAAAGTCCGAACCTGAAAAGTCCGAACCTGAAAAGTCCGAACCTGAAAAGTCCGAACCTGAATCGGCGCCTGAATCTGCACCAAGTGCCGATGATACGCCCCTCATTCGCCTCGACATTGGGGCCCATCGTGTCGGATTTGCCGAGTATAATTCAATGTTCGGAAGCCAAGAAGATAGTTCGGATATGATAAAGGAATCAGAGGAATCGGAGGACGGAGGTCTCAAAATTCTAGAAGAAGATGGAGTTCCCTTGACAATGGAGGATATGGATTCGGAAGACCCCTTGAACGGAAAGGAAGAGGCCATTTCCACCGAGGACTATGATGTGCTTAGCTAGCTCTCTTTTTTTCCCGCGCCTCCCAATAATGCCTCCCTGGTTGCCCTGGATCGTGGTCGGCGGGATCGCCTTCATGCTCCTCTCCCTCCTTGCGTCCAAATATCAGCAGAAAGAGCATAAGCCCATCACGTTTGCACAGGATTTCATTAGCGGGGGGATTGTAGTGTCGCTTCTAGGTGTTCTTGTGCCCGACGCATTTCCGGCATTCCCTCTCTCGATGCCCAACTTTACAGAACTTGTGCGCAAATCCGATGAAGGCGATATGGATGTACAGGTGGGGCCTATTCGCCGCTAAAGAACTTAAACCTTGTCCTATATCTACAGAACGAGGGAATTCCCCTCACAGCTCTTCTAGCTCAGGGGCAGAGCGCATGTCTTGTAAACATGAGGTCTCAGGTTCGATTCCTGAGTGGAGCAAAAAACTATTTGTGACCTATTTGAATAGTTCACAAATATTGTTTATGAATCTAAACAAACGCCCCCTTAAACGAATAGGAATGATGAGTGAAGCTGCCTGTCAACTAGTCAGCAGCCGCGGCCTCATGAAGAGCTGCGATGTCTACCCGCCCCACCCTGTCAGTTCGACGCGTCTCTGCTACGACTATGACTGGGCCTCTCTCAAGCCCGGCGCATCCGTCTATGTGATTGGCTCTGCAGTTCCGCATTTTCTTATGATCGCCTGGGATGCGATCAAGGTGCCCTTTGTTCTCGTGACCGGCGACTGCGATCTGACCATGCCCGACGATCTCTTTACACGCGAGAATCTCGCCCTCTTTCTGGCGGAGCCCAAGCTCCTGGCCTGGTTCAGCCAGAATCTCGTCACAACACATTCGCCAAAGCTCCATCGGATCCCCATCGGCATGGATTACCATACGCTAGCCGAGCACAAGAATCATCCCTGGGGGCCTCAGCAATCACCGATCGATCAGGAGCAGATCTTGATCGCCGTGCGGGATCGAGCGATGTCAAAGGAACGCCAGCCGATCGCCTACGCCAACTTCCAGTTCTCCATGACGACCCGGTATGCCGAGGATCGCAGAACGGCATTGGCGCAACTCCCTCCTGCCCTCATTCATTACGAATCCATGCCTGTCAGTCGCTTTATAACCTGGGCGCATCAATCGAAATTCGAGCTGGTTATATCCCCTCACGGCGGTGGCCTGGACTGTCATCGCACATGGGAAGCCTTGGCGCTCGGCTGCTATCCCATTGTCAAGAGCTCTCCCTTGGATCCCCTGTTTGAGAAGTTGCCTGTTCTGATTGTCAAGGAATGGTCGGACGTAACACAGGAACGATTGTTTGCATTCTTGCGCGAAGATAAGAATATACAAAAGGAGCAACTTACGCTCAAGTGGTGGACCGATCAATTCAAGCGCGTAGATGTTCCTGCTGCGTCTTTACTAAAAGCGACGAGCAGATAAAGAGCTTGGCCCCCTTATGCACCATATCCCTATGGAAGGCCACGTGCTCGCAGGTCTCAGGGGCGCACATCGTCTGATTGAAGGCCGCAAACCGCTGACAGCTGCATTCCTGCGTCCTACCGACATAGGTGCATCCTCGCGTGGCGGCCAGTCGGTAGAGCCCCAGGCCGCCAAAGGCCGAGTCCACGGGAATGAGCCGCGCCGGCGTCGGCTTGATGACCGTCTGAAACTGCGTCACACAGGTCTGTTTCGCATCCGCCCGCGACACGCCCCCCTCCAGTTGCAGATGCCGAATCATATCCCAGCAGTCATACGTGAGTCCCAGGTCCGGCCGGCGCAAAGCCCAGATATCATAGTACTTCCCCCCCACGTTCGCAAAGACGCCGTCCCACGTGTCCGTCGGAAAGGACTTAAAGAGATCAACGAGCCCAGAGGGCTTAAAGCCATCGAGGATCCCATCGAGGTCCACGGACAGCACGTAGTCGAAGGTGGGATAGGTTTCGTGTACGAAGTTCAGGATCTTATTCCGAACGAGGGCGAGCCGCTCCGTCCTCGAAGAAATCGGATTGGCCTCAGCATCCAGCGTAAGGATATGGGTCTGCGGCTTGGCGGCGTACGCGGCCAAAAGCTGCTTCGTGGAGTCCGTGGAGCCGTTCTCGGCGATCACGACGGCGGCACTTGCCCATAGCGAGCGGATCGCGTCAATTTGTGCAAGCGTAGACTGCAGATGAGCGGCCACCGATTTGGCGCAACCAATTATCACACACCTATACGTGTTCATTGTACTTATAGGTATGTGCTACTTCAATCTTAGGTTCTTAGATCACTTCAGCATCATCATTCGTTCCGCGATCATGCGCTCATCCTTTTCGGCATTCTGGCGCAGACTCTGCATCAGCGGGTTGTTGTCCACCTGATCAACGACGTCGTACTGATTACGCTCCCTCGACACATCGAGCTTCAGAGGAACACGGTACTCCATGCGACCCACGTCGCCCACGCCACTCGTCATGCCCTCGCCGCCGCCCACGGTACGATTGAGCGCCAGAGGCCGGTCGTTCAAGAAGTCCGTGTCGAGCTTCTTCGAGGTCTGTTTGCCCGGATCGCCGGTGAAGATCGCCTCCTGGCCCGAGCCGGCGATGGGCTTTCGGCCCCTGGCGATCTGTTCTTTATTAGGGTTCGTGCGCATGTTGTAGGCGAAGGTCTCGTCCATCTGGTCCTGTGAGGCCGAGAGGCCGGGGCCCGTCCAAGCCAGGTTCGCGGACAGCTGCTGCTTCTGCGTCGGGCGGGCAATGTCGTCGGGATCGTAGACCTTGAGTCTCGCAGGGGCCGAATCGGGGGCGGCAATGCCTGGGCGATCGAGGTAGATTGTGGTTTCCTTGACGGTGGTTCGGGCCACGTCCATGGGATCCCAGACGGTGACCATCGGGGCGCCGCCCTCGTAACGAACAGGGGTGCCTGTGCCCCTAATGTTGCCGACGGTCTCGGCACGACGGGTGGGGCGTGCAATGTCCTCGAAGGGCTGAATCACATTGCCCGTGTCGGCCGGCACAATGTTCGTGGCCATCACGCGCTCGGACGTCTCATTGCGCTCATTGGGGCGGATCTCGATACTGGATTTGCCATAGTCGGCCATCTCATTGCCGACCGCCTTCGTATAATAGGACTCCATATCCGCGTTACGGAAGCCGGCGCCGCCGTACTGCTGTGACATGGGGGTTCTGTAGCTGCCCGATACGTAGGACTCGCCGAAGTCCTGACTTGCGCCGGCCGGTATGTAGGCCACGGAGGTCTCGGGCCTACTGGTGAACGGCAAGACCTGGATAGGACGCGTGGTCTCCTTGATGACCTCGCCATTCGTGACAAGGAAGCGCTCGCCGGTCTCGTCGATGTAGAAGCGATCGGGCTTGTACTTGCGCACCTCACCTGGGTCGTTTGCATTCGAGGCCACAAAGTGAGATCCAGGAACAACGGGTGTCTTGAACGTCTGCTTGGGATTCGTGGCCACACGGAGCTGGTCGGTGTCCTTCGGGCGCATGATCTCGTTGATCTCGAGCTGCTGGAAGCCGCCCTCGCCGAGAAGGCCGAACTTCTCGCCTAAGCCGGCGCCGACGTGAATCTGCTCGAAGGGCTTCTCGCCGTTCCTGGCAATCGGATCTTGGATTCGGCTCTGGAAGAAATCGGTGTTGTCCTCCATGCCGAAGGGATTGCCATACGGGGCCCTGTTCGTCTCAAACATGTTCTCGACTTCGCGCTTCTTGATCTGGGTAGAGCCCGAGCCGCTGTACATGTCGAGGGTGGCCTGGTTCTGGCTCGCGATCGTGTTCTGCTTCATGCGACCGCCGAAAAAAGGCTGCATGTTGTTGTGCTTGTAGTCCTGGGAGGCGATGCGCTGGCCGGACAGAGGGCTGACGACGTATTGCCCGTCCATGTAGACGGGGCTCTCCTCCACGCCGTCGTTACGGAACTCCACTTGGGGCTGATTGTTCTCGGAGGCCACGGGATCGGGATAGAACTGACCGGATAGGCCGGGTGCAAGGGGGGGCTTCTGCGTAGCGTAGCCGAGCGCCGTTCCGTAGGGGCCGGGACTGGGTTCGGACGGATAGGTCTGGCCATTTGGTGTCTGGTACATGCGGTCGAGCTCGGGCCCGAAGCCGACGGCGGAGGCTCCCTTGGGTGTCTGTGTTAAGGCCTGTGAATCGGGGCCTCGCTGGGCAGGATAGAATCCTTCACGGATCTTCTGCTGCTGCCCCCCGCCATCAGACGCCGAAGGCTGGGCGCCTTTCTTTCCTAAAAATCGGCTTACTAGGAAGCCGGCGCCTAACAAACCGCCGAGTACTGCTACCTCCATCTCTATCGTGGTTCCGCAAAATATAACGTGATTCAAACGACCTTATTGAAAGGTCGTTTGAATAAATGCAGATAATGCAAGAATAAGCAACACCTCAATGAGTCCAGCTCCACTAGTGCATAGGCCCACACCTCTTCCCCCGATGCGTATTGTAGATCTCCTTGTCCAGCGTCTTGCTCGGAATGAAGAAGTCGAAGGGGGTCTCGAAGTGTTCCTGGGGCTGGTGGAACAGAGTGTCAAAGCGGTTCCAGCCGGTCGCCCTCAGAGTGCACGGGGGATCCACCAAGCGTGCGAAGGTCAGGGGCACAACTTCATCGGGAGCATTGACCAAGGGCATCTGGTTCATGACGTTCGTATTCGGATTGTAGAGATCCTTGTCATCACGAATCTTACTGCTGAAACGCCCGATGCCGCGCAGATCGGTCTCCACATCCGTGCGCCACTGCCCTTCGGGCCAACTCGCTCCGCTCATTTGGAGACGAACCGTAGCGTTGGACGGAAAGGTCGTGGGGCAACGGGCTGCCGGGGCATTCAGAGCATAGCGGCCGGCATACGTGCTGATGCGGTTGTCGTCCACCTGGTGGAAGTCGTCGTACTTGTTGCGCGTGGTCGACTGTTGTTTTGTGGGGCAGCTCATTCTTACCTACTGTTTAGTACCGCCTAATATAAATTTAACGGGGGTCAAATGCGAACTCTTTCTAAATTTGCTGCGAGTGCATTGGCCGCATTGGGCACTCGAACTCCCAATGGAAGTGCCGCCATATGTTTTACAAGGTCATTCATACCGGCATTTTCATTATTTCCCTCGGCTCCTTCATTGATCTGTGCCAACTCTCTCTCAAGCAGCACCTTGGTTTCTGCAAACGCCAGTGTGCGTTCTTTATCACGCGCAAGATAAGCTTCCAGGGCGGCCTTCTGAACTGCCGAATCTTTCTCATGTGCACGCAGTAATTTATGGATGCTTCTTGCCAACTTTTTTAAGCGCCGTGACTCGTTCGCAGCCAAATAGTTCGCCCCCTTTGCCGAAAGGGGAATTGCACGGCGGCTACGAGTGCCGGCAAGCGTCATGGACACTTTCTGAGAGGCCTTACGAGTCTTTCCCATTCCTATTAGTCCCTTAGTATTTTTCAGGGTTTCGGCAGACTTCATTTCGTATCGGGGCCGGCGTCGGCATGCCCGGGTAGGCCCACATCTGATAGGCCGGCAAATGCATCGGGGCCGTGTCGATCTTCAACGTCACCTTGGTATTGTTACGCGTAATCTCCTTCGCATTCGGATCCGTCGGAGCCTGGTACTGCCGCCACGGCGCACGCGTGTTCGGAATATTGATTCCCTTTAAGTCTGATTCGAGATCGACGAGGTTCCCTTCGGCCACACTCACCTCGTTGCCGCCGATGAGCCCCAGAATATGCCGCTGCGGTTTAGGTGAAATATATTCCGAAGCCAAATACGTGTACTTCTGCGGGTTCTCCTTATTCTCCCATGGATGCTTCTCCGTTGAAAAGGCTTCTGCGATGCTGGCCATTCTCTTCCTAGTGTCTAGGCATAAAAATTTGACATGTTATGTGTGGCTATAAACACACATAGCAGACAACAGACAACAGACAACAGACAACAGACAACAGACAACAGACAACAGACAACAGACAAATGGGTCTCTCTTTCTCAGAACACGTATCGGATGACATTATTGCGGGGGTTATCCCTACGGGGAGGATTCGATCCCATTTGCCAGAGGTAGGACGAAGACGGTCGGACAGCCCTCGGATCGTCTCCCTGGACGGCAACATCGGTGTCGGCAAGACCACCCTTCTGAACGCTATTCGTGATCGCTTCCCTGATATCCTCATTGTCCCGGAACCCGTGGATACCTGGACATCGCTCAAAGACGAGTCGGGGAAGAACTTGTTGGAACTGTTCTACGAAGACAAGAAGCGGTGGGCGTACACGTTTCAGAATGCAGCCATTCTGAGCCGCCTACGCCTGTTGCAAGAAGCCGTGGCCACCGCCAAGCCCGGGCAGATCATTCTCACGGAACGCTCGGTGCTCACGGACAAGTTCGTCTTTGCCGAGATGCTGCGTCAATCAGGGGATATGAATGTGCTGGAAGGATCCCTGTACAACATGTGGTACAACACCTTTGCATCAAAGTTGCCGATGGCCGGGATCCTCTATGTTGTTACGGGGGTTCAAGTGGCGCAACAGCGGATTCAGACAAGGGGGCGGCAAGGAGAAGGGTCAATTTCGGTGGAGTATCTGGAGGCTCTCGATCGCCAACACCGGGCCTGGATTTCGAGCACAACCCTGCCGGTTCTTAAGATCTCGACGGAGGAGTCCGTGGTGCTCGGTGATACGTTGGACATCATTCAGCGCTTCTTTGAAAAACTCTAGGATTGCCTACCGTTAAGAATCTAATTACGCCCCTGGCCAGAGGCGTAATTAGATTCTTAACACTAGTGCTAGTATAAATTTAAGCCTCCACCCAAATGGGCGGAGGCTTAAATTTATACTAGGCGGTAATTAGATTCTTAACGGTAGTAGGGATGGCAAAGATTACAACATACCTGCTCATTCTAGCCACTGTTCTTTTTGCACTATTATTGGCTACAACGGTTGCAATAGAACCGTTTGAGAATTCCAGTGTTCCGGCCTTCTGTGGAACCCATGGATATACTATACCATACGGTTCATCAAAAGGGATGCGAGCTTATACAAGATCTGGGTGCGATAAGGTCGGTGGAAATTGGTTTTCAGGCGGCGGTGCGTGTATGCTCTTAAAGAATCCTTCAGGAAATCCAAATGGTGATAATGTCCTAAAAGACTTTAATAGTTTATGCAGTGGCCTAGGACCTACTATACCTGCCCCCGATGAATGTTATATAAATAGGGATAACTCGAGTGTAGCCCCTGGGAGTCCCTGCGGGACAATTCCAAATCATCCAGATCTAACCGACAAATTTCGCGTCTATACTCAAGACGAGTGTGCAAAGTTAGGCGGAAAGATAAATGGGGAGCCCTTACAAGGAGACCGAACAAAATTTATGTGCCTTTTTAGTAATAACGATGATCCAACGGTTCCCGAGAATCGGAAAGATAGGATTGAATTATCTGTGGCCTGTGCCTCTTTAAACTTTCAACCAGCTCCCGCAATTGCAACGGCCACCTCCTGCCCTGCCCCCGCCTCCTGCCCCCCCCCCCCCCCCCCCCCCCGCGCCCCCCCCCCCCGCCCGCCCCCCCCCCCCCCCCCCCCCCCCCC
>Ga0114971_10001570_pt1 | contig 15534 bp, 14 predicted proteins | sample M_140625_MF_Meta_FD_87320 | JGI IMG/M metagenome (GOLD analysis project Ga0114971, IMG submission 87320) | Freshwater microbial communities from Lake Montjoie, Canada to study carbon cycling - M_140625_MF_MetaG | ecosystem: Environmental > Aquatic > Freshwater > Lake | place: Lake Montjoie...
CCCACCAGACGCGTATCGGGTAAAAGCCCAAAGCGGATTGATTTCATTGGCTGGTGGGACCGGCGTCCCGCCGGTCTTCTTGAATCGGCACCCTTACCACCGCCATAATTTTCATGCTGCTGACTTCAAATGTGCAAGCCGACCGGCGGGACGGCGGTCCCACCAGACGCGTATCGGGTAGAAGCTCAAAACGGATTGATTTCATTGGCTGGTGGGACCGGCGTCCCGCCGGTCTTCTTGAATCGGCACCCTTACCACCGCCATAATTTTCAAACTGCTGACTTCAAATGTGCAGGCGGACCGGCGGGACGGCGGTCCCACCAGACGCGTATCGGGTAAAAGCCCAAAGCGGATTGATTTCATTGGCTGGTGGGACCGGCGTCCCGCCGGTCTTCTTGAATCAGCACCCTTACCACCGCCATAATTTTCAAACTGCTGACTTGAAATGTGCAAGCGGACCGGCGCGACGGCGGTCCCACCAGACGCGTATCGGGTATAAGCCCAAAGCGGATTGATTTCATTGGCTGGCGAGACCGGCGTCCCGCCGGTCTTTTTCAATCAGCACCCTAATCATTGCCGTACTTCTCATACTGCCGACTTGGAATGTGCTAGCTAACAGGCTGGACGCTCGTCCCACCGGAAAACTCGATTAAAGCGTTCGCCCAAACATGTCTGCTGCCAAGCCTATGGCTGCGCGTGCAGCGGCGGGGTCGTACCGGTCTCCTTCGTCGCGGAGGAAGGCATGGGCGGCGTTGAACTCGTGCCATGTGAACCAAACGCCGGCGGCATCGAGCGCATCGTAGATCGCCCGTCGTCCGGGTGCTGGCACATGCGGGTCTTGCCTGCCAAACACCATCAGTAGTTCGCCCCTGATCTCGTGGGCACGCTTTAAGGAATCGGCATCTCCGCCGCGGCCGAGCGTTCCTGAATGCAGGTCGGTGGGGTAGAAGCAGGCGGTGGCCAGCACCCCGGGAACCAGAGCTGCACGGAAGGCCAGGTGGCCGCCTAGGCAGATACCCACCGCGCCGATGCGACCATTGCACTCAGGATGATTCTGTAAGGATTGAATCAGCGCGTGGGCATCGTCGTCGAACGCGGCTAACGGAATTATGCCTTTGAGGGCATTACCTCGGTTTTTGCCGGTGTCGTCGTAGCCGAGCACGGTTCCGGGTGCTTCGTGCGCGTGGTATACCTCTGGCACAGCAACCAGATAGCCTATTGAAGCGAAGGTGATGGCAATGCGCCTGACAGGCGGAGTTTGTTGGAAGATTTCAGAATAAAGAACAAGGCCCGGGCGCGCCAGCAAAGGCCGCCCGGGCTCACGGGGAAGGTAAAGGTAAGTGCGCATGGGCCCGGTGGGAGTGGCAACGTCTAAGATCGCTTCAGCCACAATCATCAATCGATCCCCCGGATCCCATGCATGGAACCAGACTTACTTGACGGTGATAAGCTTGTTTTCCTTCGGGAATGTCTCGATGACGAGTCCGTTGAATAGGATTTCCTGAGGCACATTGTTGGAGTGCAACTGCAAGCCGATAGGGCCAGCCTTGATCCGCTTGGGTTCTGGATCGTACCAATCTACAACGGCTTTGCCATTGACGGCTACACGCACACGGTTGCCTTGTGCGAGAACTTCAACGTCGTTCCAATCGTGCTGCTTGCCAACCTTCCTAGCGGGAGCACCATCAACTGGTAGACCGTTGCGTCCGAAGAGGTCGTACATGCCGTAACCAGAAGGGAACATCACCAGATGCCCGGCGTAGGTGTGTTCGGTGCGATCGGCCTTGGGATCCTTGCTCACTGAAGGGCGAACCTCGCCCCAGAAACTGATCCCTGAATGCATTTCGGACTCCACAAGTTTCGAAGCAAAGGTAATACGAAAGTCAGTGTATTGATCTTTGGTGAGTAAGTATGTGCTGAACTGGAGGGGCTTGTCATTGCGGGCCACAATGGCACCATTCTTCACCGACCACAGGTCTGAATAGCCTGTCCATCCGTTGAGGGTCTTACCATCAAAGAGTTGGATGGTTTTGGACTCACCTTTATTGGGTGGAACGACAACATTTTCAGTTGGCTTGGCAGCAGCAGTGGCGGGTGCTTTGGGAGCCACAGCAGGCGCAGCCTTGGGAGCGGCGGGTGCCATTGGAGCCACAGCAGGCGCAACCTTGGGAGCGGCGGGTACTTTTGGAGCCACAGCAGGCGCAACCTTGGTAGCGGGAGTGTTTTCTGGCGGTTTGGGCTTGGGAGTCGCAGGTGACGGCACTGGCTTCTTATCACCGTTTTCTACTGGCTTGACGGCCGCAGGTTTGTCAGGTCCCCCTGGTCGGGGACTTTGTTCTTTATTTTGAGCGGCAGCCATGGCTGCCCCAGCTAACAGGGCAGCCAAAATGGAGAGTCGATACATCGGTTCAAGCCTCGTGGTTTAGGTAGTTGCGGGGGAACTAGCAAGTTACCATAGAAAATCGTGCGTACCAGTCCCGAGTCGAGAACATCCGGGTCGATTCATGGTTTTCTGTTCTTTTTCAGTGCCTTGGAGGCTTGAATGGATCATCCAAAAGAAACCGTTCTGCTGAAAGCTGGCGACGTGGTGGATGGTTACACGCTGGTGGGCCTGTTGGGGGTGGGCGGGTGTGGCCATGTTTTTCGCGCTGAAAAAAACGGACGACCATGGGCCTTGAAAGTCTGTCACCCGCACTTGGATTCTGTACCGAGGTTTCAATCTGAAATCCGCGCGGTGGCAGCCTTGCCGCGCCATCCCGCACTTCCGCGTTTGGAAGACTTCAATCGCCATGTGGCTTCAAACTGCTGGTATTATGTTACGGATTTGGTGGAAGGGCAGAATCTTGATTCCTTCCTTCAGGTCAATGGCCCCATGGGGCAGGGCGAGGCCACTTATGCCTTCGGCCAACTGGCGGAAGGACTAGCCCTTGTTCATGCAGCAGGGATGGTTCATCGTGATATTGGCCCCGCTAATATTGTTGTCCGCGCATCTGACCGAAGTCTGGTACTGGTCGATTTTGGTTTATCCACGCATATTGCCGACAGCGGCACCATGCGCATGGGCGGATCGATTTATCAGGTTCCTGCCCCGTGTCAGGTAAATGGCCGCCGAGGCGACGTGTACGACGATGCCTGGTTTCTTGCGGCATGCATGCACATGGCGCTTCACTACGGATCTTTGGATCGTGCAGGATCATTCACACTTCCGGCAGGTGGCCCGGCAGACCACTTGCGGTTGAAGGTGGAAAAAGCGTTTGCCGCAACGCGATGGTATTTTCCGGTCCCGCCAGATAGCGCCGGTGTGGCTCTTCATGCAAATGTGGCACAGCCTGACATAGGTACGAGTGACCAGTGGCAGGTCGATCTTGGTGAAGGCGTGAAATTGCCGTTAGTTCTCATTCGTGCCGGTGATTTTGTGATGGGTGCGCCTTTGGGTGAGAGGAGTCGTGATGACGATGAAATCGTTCACTCCGTAATGATTTCACGGGCTTTCCATATGGGGTGTTTTCCAGTCACACAGGACCAATGGGGCCGTGTGATGGGTAATAATCCTTCTTTTTTCAAGGGAGGTGACCTGCCTGTGGAGCAGGTCTCGTGGGAAGATGCGGTTGATTTCTGTCAGCGACTTAGTGCGATGACAGGTTTGGAGTTTGTGCTGCCTACCGAGGCCCAGTGGGAATATGCCTGCCGTGCTGGCACGGCAGCGGCCTTCCATTGGGGATCGACCTGCGATGGAAGTCAGGCCAACTGCCGCGGAGATCTGCCTTATGGTGGCAGTGTAGCTGGGCCGAATCGCGAGACGACCACGCCAGTAGGGATGTACGCCCCCAATAATTGGGGGATTTATGATATGCACGGCAACGTTGCGGAATGGTGTGCCGACTGGTACGGGCCCTATCCGAGCGGTCAAGCAACCGACCCGAGCGGTCCGGCCAGCGGGCAGCATCGGGTGCTGCGTGGCGGGTCGTGGCATTTCGACCCGGCCCGTTGCAGGGCAAGCTACCGCAATGCTAATTTTCCGGCTACCCGTGGCAATTTCAATTATGGTTTCCGGGTGGTGCTCAAGTCACCTCATCAGGGTTGACGTACCTGTAACGCCAGCAGTTCCTTGTCGTCGCGAATGTAAAGAACTCCTTGCGACAGGGCAGGATGGGCCCATGTGGGCCCACAGATGCGCGACTTGGCCAACTCGCGGAATTCGGATCTGGTGGCTTCGAAAAGCCTTATGTTGCCTGTATCGTCGTGCATTAGAAATCGGCCATCGGACAAGCGCATGAGTGCGGCGTGGTATTTACCCACGGCTGGCTGGTTCCACAATTCCTTGCCCGTGGCGGAGTCGACGCAACGGAGAATGGATGAAGGTGGAGGTAATAGTCTGCCGGAAACCAGCAGAATTTCGCTGCCAGAAGCCGTGGGAACCGGGGTGGAAAAGTAGCAGGTAAGCGCGCCATTTTTCCAAATGACTTCCGGTTTGCCCGAGGCTGGCTTCAGTCCCACCGCGCCATAGGTGACGCTTGCCGCCATGAGGGAATTTTTGAGGATGATGGGTGTTGTTGAACTTTCGTTGAGCCTATCCACCAAAGGGTAGCGCCAGTCAAGTTTGCCTGTGGCTGGATCGAGAGCCACAACCCCAGCCTGTGTGAGAGCAATGAGTCTGCGGTTGGAGCCTTCTCCTGCCAACACGGGGGAACTGTAGCTGGCGCGTTCATCCACAGCCTTCCAGACAACCGTCCCATCGGCCATTGAGAAACAAACCAAACCGGCCTGTTTGCCTCCCACCATAACAAAAACGTGGTCGCCATCAATGAGGGGAGAAGATGACACGCCAAAGTAAAGGTTTGTTGCCGCGAATTGTTTCAGGGTGTCGGCCTTCCAGAGTTCTTTGCCTGTTTTGAGATCGCGGCAGACCAAAACGCCCGTGACCCCGTAGCTGACAATGCGATTGCCGGAAATGGCCGGGGTGGCGCGAGGGCCTGCTCCAAATGAATTTTCAAAGGGATCCCGTGGCGACTCAACTGACCACACGACCTTCCCGGTACGGGCGTCGCGCGCGGTCAGGTTCTCGGCGTTCTGGCCAGGCACACGGGTGTGCAAGACAACCAATCCACCCGCCACAACTGGTGAACTGTGTGCTTCGGCAACTGCGGCGCGCCAGAGAACGGTTGGAGCTGTTTCCCATGGGGCTATTGTTTCGGTGGAGGTGCCGTCGCGGCGTGGGCCGAGCCACCCGGGCCAATCTTCAGCCGGAAGGCACGGTGCGGCAATCAGAGCAAGGGCAAGGGCCGCCGAGAAGTTGAGTCGTCGCATGGCGTGGGCTCCCGCAATAAGGGAATGGTTTCATGGGCAGGATAGCGATTGTCTAGGAAATGGTGCAGGGGGGAGTAGGACCAACCTGTGCCATGCGTATCGGCGATCTGCTTCAGTTTGCGGATACCTTCCTCGATAATGGCAGGCATGGCGTCTTGGAATGCCGGATCACAAAAGTAGATTCTGCATGCCAGCGGTCTCGATTCACGGGCTTCGCACCGGCCGTTGATCTGGTAGGGGCAACCTGTGTCGTCGAACTGTTGGGAATGGTTCACCTGAAACGGGGCGCCGAGGAAAAGCACACTGGCTTCCAATTGGCTTAGGAAGAGGTTGTGGCCGTAATCGCGGAAGCGGCAACAGCGACCTGATATGGTGCAGATCGGGGCATGGAGCCTGACCTGCTCGTCTGCCCAAGCGTAAACCGCCAGAACCTCGTCGAACCAAGGAGGGCGTGCGGTCATGACAGATTGTCAATGCGACCGGTACTGTCTCCCAAACGATCGATTTTGGCGCCCATGCGTTCGATAAGGCTGAGGTGCAGGTTGGCCAGCGGAGTTTCAGAGGCATAGCGGATATGCTTGCCGGGCTTGATGGTTCCGCCGCCTTTGCCGATCATCAAAATGGGCAATTCGTCGTGGTTGTGTCGGTCGCCGTCACCAATACCGCTGCCATAAACCAGCATCAAATTGTCGAGGAGACAACCGTTTCCTTCTTTGGCATCGCGCAGTTTGCCCAATAAATGTGCCAATACACCTGTGTGGAACGTGTTGATTTTTTGAATCTTGGCCTGTTTGTCGGCATTTTTGCCGTGGTGTGACAGTTCGTGGTGCCCCTCGGGCACACCGATGAATTTGTAGCTGCGGTTGGACCCTTCATTGGCCAACACAAACGTCGCGACGCGGGTGGCATCGACGCGAAGCGCCAGTGCCAGCATGTCTGCAAGGAGATGAAGTGCTTCTGTTGGGTCCGATGGGTTGGATGTTGGAGCCACGACGCCTTGTGGCACAACAGGGCGCGCGTTTGCTGGAGTTCCTGTCCGTGCAAGCCGTCGTTCTACATCTCTAAGGCTATCCAGGTATTCGTCAACTTTGAGGCGGTCGTCGTTGGCAAGCTGGCCTCTGAGAGAGCGCGCATCGTCGAGCACCATGTCGACGATGCGCGCCCGTGTGGCAGAGCGAACTGGGTCGTTGCCCGCGTTGGTGCCGAAAATACGCGCGAAGATGGCGGCAGGATCGGTTTCCTTCGATACGGGTGTAGCCTCGCTGCGCCATGAAAGATTGGCTGAATAGGCACAGGAGTAGCCCGAGTCGCAACCGCCGGCATTCAGGCCTTTGTCTGCTCCGATTTCCAAAGAGGGAAGGTGGGTCTGGCGGCCAAGCTGGCTGGCAACGACTTGGTCCGCTGAGATACCGATGCGAATATCGGCGCCCGCAGTCTTGCGGGCTTGTCTGCCCGTGAGGAACGAAGCCATCGCGCGGGCATGGTCGCCGGGGCCGTCGCCATTAGCGCGGGCTTTATCGGCAGTTAGCCCAGATAGCACCGAGAGGTAATCACGGAATGGCGCCAGGGGGCGAAGAGTGGCAGGCAGCTCGGTTGGCAGTGCGCCCGTCGTGGTTGGGGTCCAGGCGTCCATGTGGGCGCCGTTGGGAACATAGAGGTAAACAAGGCGGCGGGGAGGTTGAGCTGGACCCGCGGCAGAAGCCAGCGACTCGAGCCATGGCAGCGCGAGGGTGATTCCGGTGCCCCGAAGGAAAAGACGGCGATCGCATGGCAGATTCATGGTCGTACTCCGTTGGAGGCCGTGGGCGCCTTTTCGCGATGCGTGAACGACTCACTTCGGGCCACGGCCTTGACCAAAACTGTGAGGCCCCAGCCGCTACATTTCATTTCTGAAACCAGTTGGTCCACAACACACCGATCTTTGGCGCCGAGCGATCTGCCTAGCGCGTAGGTCAGCATCTTGCGAGCAAGACAGTCGGCGAACATTTCTGGATTGGTTCCCAGAAGGGCGCGTAATTCCGATGGCTTGGCAAATGCTTTGCCATCTGGCAATACACCCGCAACATCAATTTTTTTGCCTTCGTCTTCTGTTCGCCAGCGGCCTACCACATCGAAATTTTCAAGACCGAACCCCAGTGCATCCATTTTAGTATGGCAGACCGCGCAATTAGGATTCCGCCGGTGCTCTTCCATGCGCTGCCGCAATGTGGAAGCTTGACGCGCGGCGGGTGTGTCTTTTAGTTCTTCAACACCAGGAGGTGGTGGCGGAGGTGGTGTGCCAAGAATGTTTTCCAGCACGAATTTACCGCGCTTGACAGGAGATGTGCGCGTGGGATTCGAGGTTACTAATAAAACACCAGCCATAGTGGTAATGCCGCCACGGCGATCGTCGGTGAAGTCGTAGCGCCTGAATCCGGCATTGCGGACTTTGGGGAGCTTGTAGCCGTAAAACTGTGCCAATCGATCGTTGACAAACGTGTAGCGTGAGTCGATGAAATCTGTAATGGGGCCATTTTCTGTCAGCATGTTTGCGAAGAAGGCCTCGCATTCCCCCAGCATGTCTTCTTTCAAGGCCTCGGTGATTCCCGGAAAGCGCACAGGGTCTGGCTGGATCGTTTTCAGATTCCGCAATTGCAACCATTGGCCGGTAAAATTACGCGCCAGTGCTTTTGATTTTCCATCACGCAGCATCCGCTCGACTTGGGAATTGAGCCCTTCTGGGCGCATCAATTCGCCGTTGGCAGCAGCGTCTAGCAGGGTATCGTCTGGAACACTGCTCCACAGGAAGAGAGCTAAGCGAGCGGCCCTTTCGTACCCATCTAGTGAGCGATCTGCAGCACCGGGTGGTGGTTCTCCCTCCACCAAAAAAAGAAAGCGTGGCGAAACAAGAATGGCCGTCATGGCTGCTGTCACGCGTTCTTCTGGTTTCGAGCCGGCATTCAGGGACATCGTAGTGAGGCGGTCCACATCGGCAGCCGATGCTGGCCGCCTCCAGGCGCGGCGGGTCTGCTGGACAATAAACGCTTTTAACTGTTCTGTGCTCTCGGGGCCGTTGTTGCGAATGCCTAAGGCGCGCTTCCCGGATGGGCTTCGCCACGCCTGCGAAACAGCCTGTTCGGCATTAGCTAGGTATTTTTCCAAATGAAGGGGGCTGAGTGTGAGAACATCCGCCTGATTGTCGAAACCATCACCGACATCGTCTGCTGGCAGGTCCTCGCCAACGCGATAACCAATTCCAAGCAGGTCGCGCATGGCGTTGCCATATTCCTCGCGATTCAGACGGCGCAGGGTAACACGTCCGGGTTTTGGCGTGCCGGCACAAACCACGCCGAGTGCCTTTTCGTCAATCCACTGGTTGACGGCGTCGGAGGTACTTTTGGAAGGGCGGGGTTTACTGGAGGGGGGCATGTCGCCAGAACGGAGAACTTGGGCGACGCGCTCCCACTGGGCTGGTGATTTCAACGCATCTGCAGACGAAGTCGGCAGAATCAGTCGAAAATCACCTTTGGCCTTGGGGCCACTATGGCAGTCGATGCAGTGCTGCTTCACAAACGGAAGAACATCCCGTTCGTAGACAGGCTCTCCAGCAGACAGAATAAGAAAGAACAAAATCATGGGGCGGGTTCTGCATGAGTGCCGATACCAATTCAATTGTGCAATATTCCACGAGCTTCTGCAAGCGTGCCTCGTGGCGATCTCAGCAAAGATTCATGATTGTGAGGCGCATCCCTCACGGGAATCATCTGGCGACCGAACAACAGGGGACTTTGTTGAACACGCCAGATGATACCCGTGTGAAGGGCGGGGGATTGCACAAGTACAATTGAGTCTCACGCAATCCCGGGGTGCTCCGGACGGGAGGGCACCACCCGGTCCTACCGGGTTATGGATCATGAGTTCAACTAGGAAATGTTGTGCCAAAAATTACAGATACTGAAATAAACCTGAAAGAAAGCGGAAATTGCACTATTCGACGCAAAAGGTGCGCCCTTGGTTAAAAGGCGCACCTCAAGTGCTGTCGGAAAAGGCGACGGCCTGTCGGTTTTTCCGACAAATGGCGATTAGCGGGCAGGCTGGCCAAAGTCTCCAGCCACGCGCCTGTAAGCACTATGGATGTGGTTGGCGGGGTTGCCTTCTCCATCTGCCTGCACGTTGAGGTACTGGATCAGGAAGCCAGGCGCCTCAATTCTGTAAGTCATGGGCTTACCCTTGGCGGCGGAGTCGCGGAAAAATTCGAAACGAAGATCGGAACGTGGATAGCCTTGAATAAGGGCTAATTCGCGAGCTTCCAGTTCGGCCGGGAGGCGTCCGGTATAATCACGCAACAGTTTGGTCAGGATTTCGCCTTGCTGCATGGTTAATGAGTCTGCGGTAATCCCCGCGCCCGTCAATGCGGGTGGCTTGGTCTGACCCTGATCAACCTCGACAGAAGGTTTAGCGGCAGAAGCCTTAGACGTTTGTTCGGGAGAAAACGAGGCAATCAGATTGAGTGCGAGGGCTGAGCAGCCTTCAAGTGCCACTCTCCCCTTTTCCGCGCCTGAACGTACCTCGGCAGGGTTAGCCCCAAAGAACGCTGGGGTTGTTCCGGTGACATCTGTGCCCCTTAGTGAAAAATTCAATGCAAGGTGATGGCCTTCGAAGCGCCATCCCCAGCCGGCTTCGGACCCGGGTTCGCCAAAGATGCTAACAAAATACCAACCCGGGGTGCGCACATTACCGCCCGGTTTTTCCATACGCGCCAACACCGATTCAAGACTGATGGTGGCAAGGGCTGCTTGGTAACCGCGATCGCTGGTACCCGTCCTCAAAAGGGACATTGCTTTGTCCTTTTGCGAATCAGTCATCAGTTCGAGCCGCAATCCTTTGCGTGTCGGTTTGCGCTCTTTATCCTGCAGCGGCACGAAGTTCCAGTTGCTCCGCTCTTTATCCGTAAAAGCAAAGGTCGCTGCTTTTTTCTGGTCGGCATCGAGCGAATCGATCCAATCTTTGGCAGCGCGGGTCATACGCATGCCTGCCGTGTCCTGCTGAGCAAACGACGAAATTCCGGTCGCAGCCAAGGCAAAGCCAAGACATGCGGCAGTCATCACGCCGGCTATCGCTATTTTGTAGCCGGGACGCACGGAATTCGATGAAGCATGGCCGGATGCGGGACAGGAGCAGCGCATGAGTTACCTCACCGTCGAATGTTTTGGATCATCAAAACCAATCAGGAACCGGGGTAGATATCGACAATACGGTACTTGAGAGTGCGGGCGGGCACAACGATTTCGGCAATATCGCCCCGACGCTTACCCAAAAGACCCTTGCCGCGTGGGCTGGTAATCAAGATGCGTTTGTTTTCAGGATCATCATCACCCGGGCCAACGAGGGTAAATGTGACTTCTTCGTTCTTGATCAGGTCGATCACCTTGACTTTGCAGCCAAATACAACCGTTTCGGTAGATAAGGTTGATGGGTCGATGATCTCCGAGCAGGCAAGATCGTCCTTCAGGCTATCGATGCGCGCCTGAAGCATTCCCTGATCTTCCCGGGCGGCATGGTATTCAGCATTTTCGCTCAGGTCGCCCAATTCACGGGCAGTTGCGATACGGCGGGCTATCTCAATCATGTCGTGGTTTTGTAAACGATAGAGCTCGGCTTTTTTCTTTTCGTAACCCTCACGGGTAATTGGAGAACGTCCACCCGCCATTATTCAACCCTCTTGATCGACTGAACTCTGAAAAAAAAACACAACCGGTGCACTTGCACCGGTTCAACAATGAATCCTACGTCTGCTGTATTGTGGACCGTTAACTCTTGCCGTGCAAGGGGGGATCTGGCACTTACCTGTCAGTTAGAGGCGGATCAACCGTACTCTGGCAAGGATCTCATCCTCACTGATTAGGCTTCCAGTTCCTGCCCCGGGGCAGGCTGCTACTGTAGCGTCCCATGCCTTGGGGGTGGTTAGGTTGCTTTCCCAGAATGGCCACGATCGGCATTGGCGTGGGCGTGCTTCATAGACGGTGCAACCTTCACCGTGTTTGTAATAGATGCAGTCACCATTATCACGCTCCCGGATGCTTCTGCCTCTAGGCGTGTCAAACGTGTGCATGGCTCTGACTTCAACTACTGGAAGTTGGAGGACGCGCGCCAGCCCTTCGATCTCTTCATCATTCACCCAGACAAAACCGGGCTTGCCGCTGCAACAGGCACCGCATCGAGTGCATTCAAACTTCAAGCCAGTTGAAAACCAGTTTTCAGACATCGCGTCCACCTGTGTAACGGATAGTCAGCCAAGACTTTCGAGGTCCACACAATTGACCATGATATCAATCTTAGCGTAGCATGAGATCTGTTCTTGAATCACACAGGGGCTTATCCCATGCCATCTCGCAAGACACCCTCCAAAACTGGCAACGTGAAGGGCTTTGTCGGTCTTGGGCTGGATCAGAAAGATGAAACGCGGCGGCTTACGGAAAGTGAGCACTTTCTTCTCATGGGCGGATCGGCCGAAACCCATGAACGCATGCAGGATGTAGCCATTCGATTCGATGAAAAGCTGAAAGGTCGCGGTAAGCGCCTTGAAGATGCCTCTCCGGAAGAGGCGTTGGACCTGCTGAGAGACTCGATAGGTTGAGCCTGTGACGTGTGGCAACGGGAGGGATGAGGGGATGGAATCGCCGGCTGGGATGTCGGATATCGACCTCATGAGGGCCAGCCAAGCAGGCAGTGAATCTGCCCGCGACGAATTAGTAGACCGTTTTCTCCCCGATGTTCACCGTTTGTGTTGCTTCCTTTTAAACGATTCAGGTACTGCCGAAGATGCTGCTCAGGAAACGTTTCTGAGAGTTTTTCGATATTTGGATCGATGGGATGGAAGGCCCCCGCGTCCTTGGCTAATGACCATTGCCTACAACCGGTGCATTTCCCAGCGTCAGTCGAGATTTAAGGCCAGCCTAGATCCTTTTCTGGATAGCGCGGCCCAGCCTGATATTCAGCATGACATTGTTTTGGGATTGGAACTTGATGCGGCCATTCAGGATGCACTTGCGGAGCTTCGCCCCGAATTCCGCGATGTTCTGGTTCTGCACCATGTCAGTAGTGAATCGGTCGATGAGATAGCAAGGCTCATGGCTCTGCCCGTGGGAACAGTCAAAACTTGGCTGTCCCGAGGGCGACAGGCATTGTGGAATTCGCTTCGAGCAGGTGGGCACGTTGAGGGAGAAATGCCACGCAGACCACGTCTGGAAGGGAAATAGTTTCATGACATGCAGATCGTTTGAACATGAGATTGTTGAAGCGTGGCCAGACCTTTCCATAAGGCCAGATCTCAAAAATCATCTTGTGGAATGCGAGCGATGCGCTTTGGCTGTCAGGCGTCATGCCATGGTTGCCAATTGCCTTGAAGGCATGAACTCTCCGTTGCCATCGATCCAATTGTCGCAACGGATCAAGGCAATGGCCCGCATGCCGAAAGCAAAGGCGCGAAATCCTTGGAGATCCCGGTCGGTTTTGCTTTTGATCGCGGTCGCCTTCATGGGATTGGGGGACGCCTACCGCTTAAAACCGAGATCGCTAGAAAAGCAACCAGTTCCTTCTGTAGCCACCAGTTTGACCTTGGTTAACACCAACGCGATGACCGAGCAGGGGAGTCTTGCGCTGTCGCGTGCCCGCGCCGCTGTTGAGCCGATTACGCAGGCGACGACATCCGCCATTACGCGCGTTTTGTACGAGATGACAGAACCGTTGCTTTTTATTGATCGATCTTGAACCAAATCTGAATTACGGAAGGCGCGTATGATTTCGTTATCATGTTTTTGTGGAGCGGCCTGCTTCTTGACCATGATTCAGGCGGATCCTCCGCCAACATTTGCTGAAGTGGAGACGCGGTTTCGGGAAGTTGAAAAGAAAGCCGGACCGGCAGAGCGGCCTCGCGTTGACGATATCGCTGTCTTCATGCAGGCGCACAACCAGTTGAAAGACAATGCTGGCAAGAATGTGCCGACGCTCCGTCGCGCCATGCTGGATGAAGCTTCCCGCCGCCTCGACTATCTGGGAGCAGGCCGATTCCCTTGGGTGGACATGGAGGACGGTTGGTCGTGCCTGGCATACAAATCAAAAATAGACGGCACACTTCAGCCCTGCGCTGTATACCTCCCGCGCGGCTACCGGGCCAGTAAAAAGCCTTGGCCGGTTGACGTGGTTCTGCACGGCCGATCCGATGGCATGACTCACGCTTCGTTTCTTGCGGCCCACTCATTCACCAAAAAACCGTCACTGCGCGACAGGGTAGTATTAGAGGTATTTGGTCGTGGGAATGTCGCCTACAGGTGGGCCGGTGAAACCGATGTTTTCGAGGCCATCGATGCCCTGTGGCGTCGTGAAACGGGACGCGGCAGACAGACTCTGCTCGATCCTGACCGCATGGTTCTGCGCGGATTTTCGATGGGTGGAGCAGGTTCGTGGCACATTGGACTGCATCAACCGGATCGGTGGGTTGCAGTTCAGCCCGGCGCAGGTTTTACCACAACGATTGGCTACGCCAAAAACTTGCCAGATCCATTGCCCGCGTGGCAGTCACGCGCCCTCAACCTTTACGATGCGCGCGCCTCTGCCGAAAACGCCTGCATGGTGCCCATCGTTGCTTATTCAGGTGCCGATGATCCACAGATGGATGCCGCCAACCAAATCGAAAATGCCCTGAAAACTGTCAAAACAACGCCGCCCTTAAGATTCTCGCATATCGTGGCGCCGGGATTGGGGCATAAAATGCCTGCGGAATGGGAGAAAAAGGTCGAAGAAACCTTAGCCCCTTTTGTGGCAGCGGGGCGAAAAGACCCAGATCGGGTCAAGTTTGTGGTTCACAGCCTGCGCCATGGCCGATGTTTCTGGGTTGAAACGCTTGGGCTTGAGCAGCACTATTCCGCGGCCACGATCGATGCCAAACGTGGAGGCCCTCAAGGGCAAGAATTGGATGTCACCACCCGCGGTGTGACGGCACTGCGTATGGCGACTCCAGGCGCGCAACCTGGCACATCCATCAATGTCCAGATTGATGGACAAACGGTACGGGCGCGCGCTAAACCAGACGGTAAGGGCAAATCGTGCGTGGAACTGGCACGATTGGACGGTCGCTGGGGTGATGGCCCGGAAGCCAAGCGATATCTGGATTCGAAGCGCAAAAAAGTGGGTGTTCAGGGCCCCATTGACGATGCCTTCATGGATCGGTTTGTTTGCGTTGTCGGTACCGGGCAGTCTAAAAATCCTATTGTGCACGAACTGGCGTTGGCGCGGCTTGAGGCATTTCGAGCGGCATGGCGCGAGCACTTCCATGGTGAAGTGGTTGTCCGCACCGACGCTGATTTGTTGCCACGGGAAAGAGCCGACGCCAACCTCATTCTATTTGGTGACGCATCGTCTAACGCTGTTATTCGTGATTTGTCGCCACGACTTCCAATCCGCTATGTGGGCGATGATTTTGTGATGGGCACGCTCCGTTACAATGCCGCATCCCATCTGCCCGTTCTGATTTACCCAAGCCCTTACAACCAGAAACGGTATGTTGTGCTCAATTCAGGCCACACATTTGGCGCGGCGGAACTTAAGGGAACTAACGCGCTGCTTTTTCCCCGCATGGGTGATTGGGCCATTTTGCGCGCTGGGGTGCCCGGTGGCGAACTATTGGAGGCTGGCTTCTTCAACGAAGACTGGTCTTGGCCACAGTAGGTTTGTTGATTGCCCGCTGGTTCATGAGTCGTGAGTCCAGACGTTCGTTTACGCTAGGTGGAATCAACCCGTCATGCTTCAAGAAGTTGATGTTTATTTGCAGCCGGGGCAGGTTGATCCTTTGGCCTTGGAAAGCGCCACGGCTGTGGTTGTGGATGTTCTGCGCGCAACCACCACCATGTGCCAGGCCCTTGCCAATGGTGCTTCGGCAATTGTTCCGTGTGGCAGTGTCGAGGAAGCCGCTCTATTGGGGCGTGCCATGTCGGGAGAGCGAGTCCTGGTTTGTGGTGAACGTGATGGATTGAAACCCGCAGGCTACGATCTGGGAAATGCTCCAGGCGAATTTTCCGCTGCCCGCGTGCGTGGCAACATTTTAGTGATGGCAACCACGAACGGCACACCTGCTATTCTGCGCTCGCGGCCCGCGTTGAAAACGGTGATCGCATCCTTTCTGAATCTGAAGGCTGTGGTCGATGCCCTTGTCAATGGAGGTACGGACGTCCGCATTATCTGTGCAGGTGA
>Ga0114971_10001573_pt1 | contig 15529 bp, 14 predicted proteins | sample M_140625_MF_Meta_FD_87320 | JGI IMG/M metagenome (GOLD analysis project Ga0114971, IMG submission 87320) | Freshwater microbial communities from Lake Montjoie, Canada to study carbon cycling - M_140625_MF_MetaG | ecosystem: Environmental > Aquatic > Freshwater > Lake | place: Lake Montjoie...
AGAGGTGTCAGGGGCGAGGTGATACGCCTTCACGCACCGGGTGTCGATCTCTTAAGGCCCACGCGCTTGATACACCCCAGATACCCCTTGTACATCGCTCCCAAAGAAAACGACCTGTATGTGATTGGTGCAACAGAAATCGAGGTCGAAGACAGCTCAGAGGCAAGTGTGCGCTCGACCTTGGAGTTGCTCTCGGCTGTCTACAGTTTGCACCCCGGGTTTGCCGAAGGACGAATAGTTCAGATGAACACACAAAACAGGCCCACATTGACCGATAATTTACCCTGCATGGACTTGAGCCGCCCTAGTGTCATGAAACTCAATGGCCTGTATCGACATGGCTTTTTGATCGCTCCGGCCATGCTTGACTGTGCGCTTGAGTGGGTGGACTCTCAAAGTCTTGCGCTCTCCAAAGCCTTTGGACTTAAAGTGCTCTTGCCTTAAGTGGGCTGCCCTTGCAGGTTTAACGACCGCGTGCTGAACTTTTTTTATTAACTCTTTGCCATGACGATTGACATTTTGATCAACGCTAAACCCTACACCTTGCCTGCCAACAGCACCTTGGCCACGGCCATTGAGCTTTATGGCATCACGCCGCCCTTCGCTGCCGCGTTGAACGAGACCTTTGTCCCCAAAGCTCACTACGCCAGCACCCCACTTCAGGAGACTGACCAGATCGAACTCATCACCCCCATCACGGGTGGGTGAAGAGGTGGCTTTTCGGACTGTTTTAACTTTTTCTTTTTTTTTGATCTTTTTTGCCTTTGATCTTTGACGCTCCATGCCAATGCCAATGAACACGCCAGACCCCTTGACGCTTTACGGTGAGCACTTCAGCTCTCGCATGATGCTGGGCACCTCAAGATACCCCTCGCCCGAAGTCATGCTTGAATGCGTCAAAGAGACCCAACCGGCTTTCTTAACGGTCTCCTTGCGCCGACAAATGCCCCAGCACCTGAGCACCGAGCCTCAAGGCAACAGCTTTTGGGCCCTTTTGAAAGAGGCCCAAACGCCTTTGCTGCCCAATACTGCAGGCTGTCACAGTGTGAAAGAGGTTTTGGCGACTGCGCAAATGGCCAGAGAGGTGTTTGAAACCGATTGGATCAAACTGGAAATCATTGGAGACGATTACACCCTTCAGCCCGACACCTTGGAGTTGCCAAAAGCGGCCAAGGCGCTCATCGATTTGGGCTTTAAAGTGCTGCCCTATTGCACCGAGGACTTGGTGCTTTGCCAAAAGCTTGTGGACGTGGGTTGTCAGGCGGTCATGCCTTGGGCCGCGCCCATTGGAACGGGCAAAGGCCCGATCAATCCGTATGCACTGCAGTCTCTTAGAGAGCGCCTTGACGTGCCCCTGATCGTTGACGCAGGTCTTGGCGTGCCCTCGCACGCTTGTCAAGTCATGGAGTGGGGCTTTGATGGCGTGTTGCTCAACACCGCTGTGGCTTTGGCCAGGAACCCTCTTGGCATGGCCAAGGCATTTGCCCAAGCGGTCCAAGCGGGCCGCCAAGCCTTCCAATGCGGCGCCATGCAAGCACAAGACAAAGCGCAAGCCAGCACGCCTTTGATGGGCACGCCCTTTTGGCATCAAAGTTAAAAGCTCAAGCTCTGCGGCCCTTTGCACCTGCCCCACATCTCCTACCTTTCTGACACACCGACCGCATACTTTCCGCAAATACACCACATACACACCACATACACACCACATACACACCACATACACACCACATACACACCACATACACACCACATACACACCACATACACACCACATACTCACCCCCTAATTTACCCTTCCCTATGAGCACACTCCACTGGCACCCCGACGTCTTGAGCCTCACTTTGGCCAGTCTTCACTCGCACATGATGCCCATTCGCGTGGGCCTTGAATCCTTCGCGCAAAGCCCCCCTGAGCTTTCCCCTGTGCCAGCCACCCAGGAGGCTTGGCTTAGTGAACTGTCGGCCAAACAAACCGAGCACGACCAAGCGCTCTTTGCGCAGGTCAATGAAGACTTTGCCCTCCACCATCAAGACCCCTCCTCTTTGAGCATGACGCAACTCTTGAAAGCGCTTTTGACCATGGGGCGCACTTTAGAGTTCACGCAAGAGGAGTCAGTGGTCTTGGCCCAAGCGTGGATGCATCAAAGTCTGCGCGAGGGCCGCTTTGAACCCTTGAAGTGGCCCACACGCATCAAGGACTTTGTGCCCAAAGAGCGGGGCTCTGAATTTCATTTTGAGCCGTGCGAAAAATTAAAGCTCTACGCCGTCTTGCCCGATGCGCAGTGGGTGGATCGCATGGCCCAAGCGGGTGTGCCCACCGTTCAATTGCGTGTCAAATCATCGGACCGTGGTGCGCTCTCGCGCGAGGTCAAAGAGGCGGTTCAAGCGGTCAAGGGAACGGCGACCCAACTCTTTATCAACGACCACTGGCAAGAGGCCATCGAGCACGGCGCCTTTGGTGTGCACTTGGGACAAGAGGACTTGCAAAGCGCCTCATTGAAAGAGATCGAGCAAGCACAGTGCAGGCTCGGTGTCTCAACCCACGGCTACACCGAAATGCTCAAAGCCCACGCCTTGCGTCCAAGCTACATGGCGCTGGGTGCTGTTTTTCCAACCACCCTCAAGCTTATGCAGACCTTGCCGCAAGGCCTGGGCCGATTAAGCGCTTACGCCCAATTGATGAGCCCCTACAGTTTGGTTGCCATTGGCGGCATCGATGAGTCGCAATTCCAAGCCGTGCTCTCGTGTGGTGTGGGCTCGATTGCGGTGGTGCGAGCCTTGGTGGCGGCAGATAAGCCTGAGGTGCAAGTCAAAAAGCTTTTGAGCTACTTTGAACGTTCAGAGGAGAACTTGACGGGACTGCCTGGGCTTTGATGCCAGGGGCGGTCTCACACTGCGGTAAAGCCTTCTTCTGGGTCGTTTGAAGGAGGTAGAATTGTCAAGTCTCTTGAACCCTAGAACCCTTATGAACTGCTCAAAATTAAGCCTTCTCTTCATGCATGGTCTCTTCTTGCATGGTCTCTTGTTGACCGTGCTCCATCCTGCTTACGCGCAAAGTGCGTCCAATGGCGAAAAGGCATCAGACCAGGCATCAAACAATGCATCAAACAAGGCGCTAGAGCGTGCGTCAAACGTCGGCAAAGAACCCGCCACGGATGCCAAGCGCTTTTTCAATAGCGAAGAGTGGTTTTTATCTTGGGGCTACAACAAGACGCACTATTCAAAATCCAACATCAATGTCTCGCAACCTGCCTTGGGCAACGACTTTACCGTCCATGCAGTTCAAGGCCACGATGAATTCTTGCGCCCTACTTGCTGCAGTCCGGACAATTTGAGATGGGGTCGCTACTTGGATGAGGCCAGGGTCTATGCGCTTGATGTGAGCTTGGACCACACCAAATACACCAGCACGTTGGGTCAAGTCGCCTTTGTGTCGGGCAAGAACAGTGCGGGCGTTGGCAATCAAGTCTTGTCCTCAGACTACTTCACCTACATGCTTCACAATGGCTTGAACCATGTGATGGTGAACTTGTCTTACAGAAAGCCGCTTCTTGGCAGCTTGAACGAAACGGGCAACCTCTCTTTCATCGGCAAGGTGGGCACGGGCTTGGCAGTTGTTCATCCTTTCAATGTCATGGGTGGCAATGAAAACCAGATGGGTAAAAAAACCTTGACCAATGCGCTTGGGTTTAACAACGGGTGGTGGCGCATTGTGGGGACCTCCACGGGTGTGGAGCTCGGTATGCGCTACGTCTTGATGAAGCCCTATTACGTTGAGTGGATCAACAAGCAAGTCTTCACGAGCATGAGCAACATCCCTGTGTTTCAAGGCAGCGCTTCTCAGAACTTGCGCTCCAATGAACTCATCTTTAACCTGGGGTACACCTTCAACGGCATGCCTTGAGCGCTCATTTTTTAGTGCATTAAGTATTCAAGGCCTGAACCATGGAGCGCGTGGCCACGTCCTCAAGCCACGACAAATCAACATGTTGGTGGGCCTCACAGAGGAACCACGGCTCTCTTGAGTCGGGCTCGAGCATGAGGCCGTGATCAATCAAACTCCAAGCAAATTTGCGATACAACTCGCTGTTGGTCTTTCTCCAGTCGCGGTACGTCGTGGGCACATGGGCTGTGAAATGAATGCCAAACATGGCGTTGGGGCCGGCAAAGGCGTGCTCAATGCCGGCCTGGGTAAAGACCCTCGAGAGCACCGCTTGAATGTTCGCACCCGCTTGATCGGCAATTTCAAGGGCCTGGGTGCGGCTTAAGATGTCAAGGGTGGCATGCGCGGCACTCAGGCCCACCAAATTGCCTGTGTAGGTCCCGCCATGCACAACTCCCCCTTTGTGCGAGCCCACCACTTGCATCACCTCTTTTTGACCCCCAAAGGCGGCCACGGGGTAACCGTTGCCCATCGCCTTGGCAAAGGTGGTGAGGTCTGCGTAGATGCCGTACAGCGACTGCGCCCCCCCTTTGGCCACTCGAAAGCCAGACTTCACCTCATCGATGATCAACAAGGATCCGTTTTGGTCACACAAGTCTCTTAAGCGTTGGAGCCATTGGGGGCTTGCGGCAATGCTTCCAGCGTTGCCAATGATGGGCTCCAGCACCACGCAGGCCAAGGTCTCGCCTCGTGTTTTAAATAAGTTCTCTAGGGCTTCAAAATCATTGAGCCCAATGATGTCAAGTAAGTCTTGGGTGCGCTTGGGCACGCCTGCGCCAAAGGCAACGATGTGAGGCTGGGCAATGCCTGAGGGCTCCCAACTCTCGATATCGCTTTTCCACATCATCTCGTCGTACAGGCCATGAAACCCCCCTTCGACAATGGCAATGCGATCGCGCTTGGTAAAGCCTCTGGCGGTGCGCACCGCGCCCATGACCGCCTCGGTGCCTGAATTGGCAAACCTGAGCATGTCAATTTGGGGACACAAGGCTTTGATTTGTTGGACCACCAAGGTGTCAAGTTCGCTTGCAAAGCCTGTGAGCGTGCCGACCTCTTGAATTTGACGCATGACCGCTTGGTCGACGCGCTCGTCCCTGTAGCCCAAAATGATCGGGCCGTAGCCCAGTCTAAAGTCCACATACACCTTGCCATCGACATCGGTGATTTGACAGCCCTTTGCGTGTTGAACAAAGACCGTTTTGTCGTCTCCCCAGTACCGATAGTTCTCCGCCACCCCTTGGGGCATGTGCAAGTGAGCTTGGGCCATCACACCGGGTTGTCTCAAGACCGCAAGACGGGTGTCGCCTTTGACTTTTTCTGCGCGGGCCGAGGACGCGATCTGTGTGTCCACATGCGTATTCATGCCCACTGCCGCGCTGACTTGCGCGTGCACAGTGGGACTGAGGGGCTGACCGTGCGGTGGACGCAGCAAAAACCCAACCCGGTCTTCAAGCAACTTGACCACATGCAGCTCTGCAGCCCCGTCCCCATAGGTCTGTGCCGCTTGCACAAAGAGAGACTTGGCCATTTCGCCCATCGCCAGGCTGTAGCCCTGGGACTTGGCGATGTCGTTGATCAAGGTGAGGTCTTTGACGCACAAGGCCAAAGAAAAACTGGGGTCATAGTGACCTGCAAAGATGCTCGGTACATCGTGCTCGGCCACCCATGAGTTTCCCGCACTGGACTTGATCGCTTCCCAAACCGTTTGCAAAGGCACGCCCGCTTTGCCTCCGAGCATGAGCGCTTCACCCATGGTTGCGGCACTGACAAACCACAGCAAATTGGTCAGCAACTTCACCGTCGCTGCATTTCCTGGCTTGCCCACATGAAAGATCTTCTCACCCACCACATCAAAGATAGGTCTGCAGTGCTCAAACGCTGTGGCCTCACCCCCCACAAACAAGGACAGTCTGCCAAGGGCCGCAAAGTCCACCGCGTTGGTGACAGGGGACTCCAAAAAATGAACCCCTCTTTGTGCACAGTGCGCGTGCAGTTGAACGACCAAGTCAGGCGAGCTCGTGGAGGTGTCAATGACGTGGCTACCTGGCTTCATGGCAGCCAGCAGTCCAGCGTGAGAAGCGCTTCCCAGCATGAGAGATCGCACCTGTTGGGGTCCGGGCAAGGAGGTCATGAGCACATCCGTTGCTTGGGCGCACGCTTGCACATCTTTTGCCCAAGTCGCCCCCAGGGCCAACGCGTTCTTCGCTTTGGACTCGTCCAAGTCGTGCACCGTCAAAGCATAGCCCGCTTTGATCAAGTTACAAGCCATGGGGTCTCCCATGTTGCCAAGGCCAATAAAAAGAATGTGTGGAAGTGTCATGGTCTCTTTGAAATAGAAAGGGGTGCGTTTAGAGAGGGCAAGCCGCAAAGTAAAAAAAAGGTGTTTGTGTGAAGTGCGTGATCGGAAAAAAAACTCAAAACAAATTTAAAACAAATTTAAAACGAAATCAAAACGAAATCAAAAGAAAGGGGCTTATAGCCCCTGGGTTTGAATTTTAGCGTTTCTGAAACCTCAGAAACTTACCCCCCGGGTCTTTGGAGACATATTCAATCCCATGCACGCCAAGCATCTCTTGGGCGTCTTGAAAGCTGTAGGTTCTGTAGTTGACCGTTTGCGCCATCACCTCTTTTTGTTGGTCCAAGAGGTGGTAGTGTTTGACAAAGCCGATGTCGCTGGGAATGATTTCTTGGGCATAGGTCATGCCGTTAGAGATGGTCTTCTCGTAGTCAAAGTGCGGTCCCTGTATGCCAAGGAGCAATTGACCTTGGGGCTTTAAGTGCTGGGCGAGTTGATTAAGCCCGTGAACATTCAAGGCGTGATCAGCGATGTGGCTCACCATGAAGGGCTCTTTGTCGCCATCGATCACAAAGTACCAAACCCCTCCGTAAGAGTAAGCCACGTCAAACTGCTCATGGAGCTCAAAGTCCACAACGTTTTGGCAAGACAGTTCAATGTTCTTGTAGCCCTTGAGCCTTTGGGCTGCAATGTCAAGCATGGCCAGGGTCAAATCAATGCCCTTCAAGCGGATGCTTGGCTCTCGTTTGGCGATTTCTTCCAAAATCAAACCCGTTCCACAGCCAATTTCAATGACATTTTGAATGGGGCGATGAGAGAGCAAGCTGTCCACAATGCCTGGGTAATCGTAATAACCAGACGTCATGATCACGTCGTAATAGGCCGACATGTTGGTGTAGTCCATGGATTGCTCTACCCTTTTTGGTAAGTTGTAAGTTTTTTGAGTGCTTACACTATACCAAAGCCCCGAGCTTGAATGGTCCACGAGGGAGGGCTTTGCAAATGACTTGCCCGTTGTGCCAAATTAATGTATGCAAAGCTTTCAAACACGTCTTATGGTCTGAACACGAAACGAGGGCTATGGTCTAAAGAGTGGGTCAAGAAGGATCAAAAAGGTCCAAAAGAAGAGCAAAAAAGGACCTAAAAATGAGCCAAAAATGAACAAATGGGGTCCTCTTCTTTGAGTTTAAAGAAATAGAAAATGGATTGACTATCAGCGCTAAGTTCTTCATTGCGTTGCACTTGAACAACCATTTCGCGCTCAAATGCGCTCTTCGAGCTCAAAGTATTTCTCATTATGTGTCCAATCATATACAGTGAACGTTACGGTTTGTTACGACATTACGGCCTATGCCCCAAGATCCACCGCGGTGAGGGTCCATGGTCTTTGCAAGAATGATATTTGATCATCTTAAAGTTCTGAGGTTTCAGACAATGCTTTTTCTCCTCGAGCGCGCTAAACGCATCCATCAAGCCTGTCTTTCATGGCCTTTGAAGCTTGATGCGCTCATGATCAACCGCGCACGCGTGCTTGCTCACCTTTGGGCGTGTCAATCCTTGCTGGTTGCTGGCAGCTTTGCGCTCTCAAGCCTCCTTGCTGCTCCTGCTTGGGGCTTGAGCTTGGGACACGCCCACATCGAATCCAAACAAGGAGAACTCCTTAGAGGCTACCTTGAAATTTTGTCCGCTTCTGCTGAGGAGTTGGAGGGCTTAAAGGCGCGCTTGTATTCGCAAAAGGACTACAAAGCTTTGGAGCTGACTTGGGAAAACAGCCTGGCCAGCACCGAACTCAACATCACTCAAGCCACAGGCGGCAAGTTGCGCATTGGCATTAAGGGGCGCGAGCCTGTAGAAAATAGCTTTGTGGAGCTCTTTTTCGACTTGCACTGGAACTCGGGGCAGGTGAACAAACAAGTGGGCCTGCTCCTAGACCCCGCAACGCCTTTGGCGCCCAAAGACACGGGGGAAGCTTTGATGGATCGATACGTCTTGGTCCATCAAGGCGACACGGCCTCAGAGTTGATCATCCCCTATTTGCCCTCCGATGTGTCAATGGATCAAATGCTCTTGGCTTTGTTGCAGTCCAACCCCAAGTCCTTTGTCAACGGCAACGTCAACCGAATGCTCGCTGGCAGTTCACTTCAAATTCCCAAAGGCGAGAGTGCCAAACGCTTGAGTGTGCAAAGCGCGCAGGCCGTGGTCGCAGAGCAAAATGTCGCCTTCAACACCTACCGACAAAGCGTCTTGGCAAAGCTCAAAAACAGCAAAGCCTTGCAGCCCAAGTCCAACAAACAAGCCTCGGGCTTGGTCCACGATCCCAAGAAAGACAAAGGCAGCGGCAAAGATCAGTTGACCTTGAACAAGTCCCCAAGCGAGAACTTGGAGGCGCTGTCCAAAGAACGCGCAGAAAAAGAGCAAGCCCAAAAGCTCAAAGAGATCCAAGACAATATCAAAGAGCTCCAAGTCCTCTCCCAAGCCGACAAATCCCCTTGGTGGTTAAAATTTTGGTCAACCCTTTTGCAGTCAACCTCAGATCAATGGCAAGAATCTAGCGCTTGGGTCTATGCCCAATTCCCGGCCCTTCAAAACTACACCAATTGGCCCCTGGCGCCCGTGATCACAGGACTTGTTTTTGCCGCCTTTGTGTTGTTAAGCCTTTGGCGCATTCAAAAATCAAGGCAAAGCAAGGAGGGCGCCCGCGTCAGTGAGCCTCACCAAGATGTGCCCGGTTGGAGAGACTCAGACCCACCCAGCATGAACGCGCCAAGCTTTGATGACTCGTTTGGTAAGCCCTTTGAGTCAGCAGCGTCTCTAAAGCCCACGCACATCAGTGCCAGTGAGCACGTGGCAAATCAGCGCCAACGTGCCGCAACAACTTCGCCTGAGCCCTCGCCAGTGGATGACCGCGTGAAATTGGCAGAAGACTTGTGGGACATTGGACAACACCACACCGCTTACGCCATCGCTCAAGAGGTCTTGCAGCAGTCCTCGGGCAAAGAGTACGAGCGTGCCAAGAAGTGGCTTGAAAACCATGCCATTTAGGCGCCCCCTTTTTTAAACTTTCTTCTTAATCCTTCGCTCTAAACCTCTCAAGCCTTTTGTTGAAGCCTTCTGCTCAAGTCTTGTGCTGCAAACTTTCCCCCCTAACCTACTTTATTTGACTTTGTTTTGATCCACCCCCCCCATGCCGTTGACCCACCTTGCCTCGCACCGAGATTGATGAAGAACCATTACGAAATTCTCAACATGGCCGATCTCGAGCGCGCCTTGATCTCTGCCGCCTACAATAAATCCAAGTCAGATTTACAAAAGCAAAAAGCTTCCTTTGCCAATGAAGAGCTCTTTCACGCCAAACTTCAAGACATTGAGCAAGCCTATTTCGTGTTGTCCAACAAGGCCCTTAAACTTGAGTACGATTTGGATTTGCTGCTGAGCCAAAAACGAGCCAACGCGCCTCTCTCAAACTCCCTAAGCTCCTCAAGTCCCATTGGCGCACCTGCAAATGCCATGCCTTGCAGCAGCACCTTGGCGCGCGATTGGCTCCTTGCCATGCAGCACTTTCCATTGATTGCCGCCGAGTACGATCGACTGAGCAAGTTTGACGTGAACTTGGCCAAAACCTATCAAACCGAGCTGCATGCCAAGGGACAGTACAAAGACTCCACGGTCATCAAAGATCGAATGGAGAAAGCGTATTTTCAAAGCATTTATGGCACCAACGTTCCAGCCATCGCGTATGCCAAGAAACTGCTGCTGAACCAGTGGAGGCCTGCAGCGGATAAATTCAGCTCCTCGCTTCGTCTCCTTGGACACGTCGTCTCCATTGCCGACTTGATGCTGCAAATCGAGCGTGAATTTGAATTTGTCAAAAAGGGGCTGAACTACACGCAGTTTTTTGAGGCCCTTAAAAAAGACAAATGCAACACGCGAACATGTGTCAGTTTCATTGAAGATTTCTTTCAAATCAAGGTCGAAACAAGGCGTTTCTTGTTCGATCAGACGTTTTCTTTCTCCATTGAAGATGAATCTATTTTTCTACACCACGCAGATGATTTGATCGGTTTTCTTAAAACCTACTTTTTGAACTTCAAAAAGAGAGATGTCCCCGACAATCCCTTCATCATGGGCCGATAGCGATCCTGGATCGGTCATCTTAGATCGGTCATCCTAGATCGGTCATCCTAAAAGGTTCGTTCCGGCAGTCCTGACAAACCCCTAGAGAGGGCGGTCTTTCAAATTGAGGTCTGCGATCTGCTATATTAGCCCAACTTCCGTTGTTGCCCATGTGGGCCAACTCCTCCAACGTGACGCTTTCTCGTCTTGACCTGAGATCAAAAAAGTGGAACATTTTGAGGACAAGAAGCCCACCCCAAAACCCTGATTGAACTTTGCAATCTATTTTTTTTTTACATTCCAGACCCTTGAAAAAGACCAAATCGCCAATATTTAAAATATGTTTTTTTTGTAAAAAAATGGGACCGCATTCTTCTCTTTTGTGATCCCTTGGCATGTTCTGATGTTATTTTGTCACCTACCCTTTAAAACTTAAACACCCTCATGATTAAAGTTGAAAACCTCTTTATGTCCTTCTCAGGCAAAGCCGTTCTGCACGGCATCTCCTTTGACGTTGGCGCAGGCGAAGTCCTCGGTTTCTTGGGGCCCAATGGAGCTGGAAAATCCACCACCATGCGCATCATCACCGGCTTCTTGGAGCCGGACTCGGGCGAGGTGAGCATTTGTGGCCACGACATGGCTCAAGAGCCTGTGCGCGCCAAAGAGCGAATCGGTTACTTGGCAGAGTCGGCAGCGAGCTACCAAGACATGAAGGTCAAGGACTTTTTGAGCTTTGCCGCCGATATCCGAGCACTTGAGGGCTCGAGCAAAGCGCAGGCCATCGAGCGAGTCATTGACCTGTGTCACTTGGAGCCGGTCTTGAGCCAATCCATTGAGAACCTCTCCAAGGGCTTTAGACAACGCGTGGGCCTTGCGCAAGCTTTGGTGCACGACCCCGATGTGTTGATTTTGGATGAGCCCACAGACGGCTTGGATCCCAACCAAAAGCATGAAATCAGAAGCCTCATCACGTCATTGGGACAGTCCAAAGCGATCATCTTCTCCACCCATATTTTGGAAGAGGTCGAGAGCGTGTGTACCCGCGCCATTGTGGTGAGCGAAGGCTTGATCGTGGCCAATGGCACACCGCGTGAACTCAAGTCCAGAACCCCATCGGGGCGCCTGGACGATTTCTTTCGCGCCATCACCCGAAGTGAACCCCACCAAGAGAACTCCACAGGAGCCAACGCATGAACAACCTTAGCATCATCAAAATCATCACCCGACGCGAATTGGGCGTGTACATGGACTCTGCCGTGGCGTACGTCTTTTTGATCGCCTACCTCTTGCTTGCAGGCATTCTGACCTTTACTTTGGGGGGCTTTTTTGAGAGAAATGACGCTTCCCTCGGTATTTTCTTTAACTGGATGCCCTGGCTCTTGATTTTCTTGGTCCCCGCCATGGGCATGCGCTTGTGGTCCGAGGAGAGAAGGCTTGGGACGATTGAATTCTTGCTGACCCTGCCCATCACCCCCGTTCAGGCGGTGGTGGGTAAATTTATCGCTTCTTGGATCTTTTTGATGGTCGCCATTGCCTTGAGTTTTCCAATGGTGATCACGGTCAACGTGTTGGGCTCGCCTGACAACGGTGCCATTTTGGCGGGTTACGTGGGCTGCTTTTTGTTGGCAGGCACCTACCTCTCGATCGTGTGCTTGACCTCTGCGCTCACCAAAAACCAGGTGATCGCCTTTATTTTGTCGGTCTTGGTGTGCTTGCTTTTGAACCTGATTGGGTTCTCTCCGGTGACCGATTTGCTCGCCCGTTGGCTTGAGCCCCAATCCATCGAGGGCATTGCCAACTTCTCGGTCTTGTCCCATTTTGATGGATTTCAAAGAGGCATCTTGGATTCGAGAGATTTGATTTATTTTGTTTCGGTGATGGTTTTCTCACTGTACTTGAACAACATTGCCGTTAAGAACGCGCGCGCGCGTTGAGGATCAAACACATGTCTAAAAAAACAATTCCCCCATCGCTTGCAGTGCTCTTGTCCGTGATCGTCCTCTTTTTGGTCAACTGGCTTGGTGGCTTGGAGTTCGCTAGAGTGGATTTGACCCAAGGTCGGGTCTACACCTTGTCGCCGGGCACCAAAGAAATCCTAAAGAACTTGGATTCACCCGTGACCGTTCGCTTTTACCTCTCCCAAAGCGACGACAGCATGCCTTTGCCTCTAAAGGGCTATGCCAGACGCGTGGAGGACTTGTTGACTGAATTCAAGGCCGCCTCCAAGGGCAAGCTTGTGATCGAAAAGCTCGACCCCCAGCCTGATTCCGATGCCGAAGATGCCGCCGTCTTGGATGGCGTGCAAGCCCAGAGTTTGACCGGTGGGGATCGCTTTTACTTTGGCCTGGCTGTCAAGCGCGGCGAGAAGAAGTCCACCATCTCCTCGATTGTGATGCAGCGTGAACGCTTGCTGGAGTACGACATTGTGCGCGCCATCACGCGCTCAGCCGATGCAAAGAAGCCCAAGATTGGTATTTTAAGCTCCATGCCCGTGTTTGGCAGCCCAGGCTTTGCCATGATGGGCATGCCGCCCTCGCCCAAGCAAACCTTTGTCTCTGAACTTGAGCGCGACTTTGACGTTCAACGCATCTCAACCGATGTCAAACAAATCGATGACGAACTCAAAGTCTTGTTGATTGTTCACCCCAAAGGTTTGAGCGAAAGCACCGAGTTTGCGATTGATCAGTTCATTTTGCGTGGCGGCAAAGTCATCGCTTTGCTCGACTCTTATGCTTATTTTGATCTGGTGCCCTCTCAACAAGGCATGCAACCCGGTGGCACCTCCTCTGACTTGGAGCGCTTGACCAAGGCTTGGGGAGTCACGCTTCAAGGCAACAAGATGATAGCGGACATGAAGTACATGACCGGCCAAGGCAACCGTGGTCTTCCAACGCTCCTGACTTTGAACGACAGCGCTTACAGCGCCTCTGATATCGCAACCGCTCAGTTGGGAGACACCTTGTTTGCCTTCTCTGGGGCCTTTGAGGGCAAACCAAGCGAAGGCTTAAAGCAAGACGTGTTGATCAACAGTTCAACCTACGCTGAAATGGTCGACAACACGCTGGCCATGGAACAAGGTGAGAAATTGGCCAAAGGGGTCAAGCCCACGGGGCAAACATACCCCTTGGCCATTCGCTTGGAGGGAAAGTTCAAGACCGCCTTTCCTGAGGGCGCACCGGTGCTCAAGGTAGACCCCAAAGACGCCAAAGACACTAAAGACAAAGCCAAGGGCAAAGAAGCTTCTGGCAATCCTTCGGCTGCAAAAAAATCCGCTGACAAATCCAAGGCGTCTGACGCACCCGTGGAGCCCGCAGCACCTGTGATTGAGGTCTTGAAAGAGTCCAAGGCCAACAATTCGGTGGTTTTGATCGCTGACAGCGACTTCATCAACGACAACGTGGCCGTTCAGATTCAAGAGATCTTTGGCCAACGCGTGGTTTATCCCACCAACGGCAATTTGGCCTTCCTGCAATCCTTGGTCGATCAGTTTGCAGGCGACGCGGCCTTGGTCTCATTGCGAACGCGTCAAAGCGCTTCACACCCGTTCACGGTCATCAAGGAGATGGAAACACGCGCTCAACAAGCCTATGTGGGGAAAATCAAAGCGCTTGAAGAAAATCTTCAAAAGACCCGTGAGTCCTTGGCTCAAATGCAAAAGAACAAGAGCGCCACTGAAAGCGCTCAGATCTTGACGCCAGAGCAACAAGCGCAGGTGGACAATTTCAAGAAAACCGCTGCTGAGACCCGCCTTGAGCTGAAAAACCTGAGGAAAGATCTGAGAGCCGAGAGCGAGGCTTTGCAGTTTTGGGCCAAATTGACCAACATCGCCTTGGTGCCCTTTTTGTTGTTGGTGCTGAGCTTGTCGGTTTATGTGCTGCGCAACAGGCAAGCGAAAGCCGCCCGCACTTAGAAAAGTCGCCCGCACTTGCAGCCGTCTTGCTGCACAACGCGCCTTGAAGGCCAGGGCCTTGTGTCTGCATGGGGGTGGTGTCTTTAAACGGTTCTGTCAGTCTTGAAAGAGCCCAAGGGCATGCGATAATGGCTCCATGCTCAGTTTTCGCGCTCACCGTGTTTTGACCCTGCTCTTGGTCGCTGTGTGGCAATTGTTTTTGCCCGTGCTCGCCTATGCGCACCTGTCCAAAACAGGTGCACTGAGTCAAGAGGTTTGTACCTCTTGGGGCATGAAAACCGTTGTTATGGCTCAAAGCGCTGAGCCTCAAAGCGAGCGCAACGCACTCGAGCACGCCTCACCCAATGATCACCCGTGTTGCGTTTTTCATTTGAGCGCTGCCCCCAGCCATGCGCCGCCAAGCGCTAGTCTTGAATTCAAACCGCAGTGCTTTGGTCCTTCTTTTTCATTTGTCGGTCTTGGCTCAGACTTTTTGAGCCTGCACCCGCCGCCCACCGGCCCGCCCCCTTTGATTTGAAACACGGCTCGCACGAGCTTTTTTATCCTTGGCTCCTGGATCCCTTGGGGTTCATCAAGGTTCGTTTCTTGAACCCACTTTCTGTCCATCAGGTCTTGCAAGGCACTTTCAATAGGGTGCTTTAAGGCACCAGGGTTGTTGCACTCACAACGATCAAGACCCAAACGCATGGCACCTTTAAAAAAAGTGGGACACACCTCCATCAAAGACTTCATGAACACCTTACTTGCAAGACTGTACAAAAACCAAACCCGAACCCGAACCCGAACCCTAATTGCCAGTGCGGCTTGGCTTTGCAGCACTTTAGCTGTGGCTCAACCCCTCTCGCCACAGTTGGCTCAAGTGCCTGAAACCATTCAGGCCATCAGTTACGACAAGGGTCAAAATATTCAAAAAAGTCCCGATCTGTCCATGGGTCTCACCCAGACATGGGATGCGTGCTGCATGTTGATTGACACCCTTTCACTGTGTATGGCACAAGACCCGAGCGCGCATGTACGTATAGGCACTACTGACGCTACAAAAACTACTGGCATTACTGGCACAACAGAAATTACTGGCATTACTGGCACAACAGAAATTACTGGCACTACTGACGCCACAGAAACTACTGGCACTACTGACGCCACAGAAACTACTGGCATTACTGGCACAACAGAAATTACTGGCACTACTGACGCTACAGAAACTACTGGCATTACTGGCACAACAGAAATTACTGGCACTACTGACGCTACAGAAACTACTGGC
>Ga0114971_10001576_pt1 | contig 15518 bp, 11 predicted proteins | sample M_140625_MF_Meta_FD_87320 | JGI IMG/M metagenome (GOLD analysis project Ga0114971, IMG submission 87320) | Freshwater microbial communities from Lake Montjoie, Canada to study carbon cycling - M_140625_MF_MetaG | ecosystem: Environmental > Aquatic > Freshwater > Lake | place: Lake Montjoie...
CCGGTCGTAGTCCGGATTCCCACATAAAAGTGGGGGCGGCCTCGGCAGACCGCCCCCACTTTACGTCTGAATCCCGGGAGACTAGCAGCCTCCGGTGCTGACCGAGTTGGTAGCCGTTCCATAAGGTCCGATCGATGTGACCGTCGTAGAGCCGACGCCGAGCACGCACGCCTCGAAATTCATGTTCCGGTACCAGCCGCTGTATGCCGACGTCCAGCCCGGCAGGCTTGCCAGCGGTTCGAAGGTCCGCGTGTAGGCCGCCGGAGGAGGCGTCGGGTTCGGAGTACCGAACCACCACAGCGAGTTCTGGAATAGCGGGTTGGAGCCTGTGGCTCCAGCCGCGGGGGCGCCGCCAACGGCGGCACGCGGCGCGCCGACTGCTGGCGTGCTCGCGGGTGCGCTTGCCTCTCCGCGGCTGACAGCGCGCGGAGCGCGCCGCGGAGCTGGCGTACCCGCTGAGTCGCCCACGGCGCTGGAGTCGGTATCAGAGTTGTCCGCAGGTGCAGCCTGGGCGACCAGCGGAGTCAGAGCAGTAGCTGCAGCCACGGCGAGTGCGCCTGCGGTGAGCCAGATTTTGCTCGTGGTTGTCATGGTGTCGCAATCCCCTCGAAAGTTCCTCGAATGCTGAAAACTTGCTGAGACTGAGTCTTCCACCGTGTGTCGTGCCCTGTCAACTCAACCGGCAAACTCAGCGCGAGTGACGCTCAGATTAGTGACTAAAGTCCTCGCCGGGCGACGTCAAGCCTGGTGAGGCAACCATAATTGCTGCTCAGGCCGCAGCGGCGGGCTTCAGATAGGTCACCAGGCTGACGTCGATCGTCTCGTCGATGAAGTAGTACTGGCAACCTTGCAGGTACCTCAGGTATCGGGCGTAATTGGCCTCGTCGGTCACGGCGATCGCGGCCTGCTTGTTTCGTTCCAGGGCGTCGGCCCACAGGCCGAGGGTTTTGATGTAGTGGTTGCGCAGCGACGTCGGCTCCGGCACCGCGAAGCCCGCCTTACGGCCGTGGTCGACCATCATGTCGGTGGTCGGCAGCCGGCCGCCGGGGAAGATTTCGGTGACCATGAACTTGATGAACCGGGCCAACTCGAACGTCAGTTTCCTACCGCGGGCGATCAGGTCGCGTGGGTGGTAGCCCACACTGCTCTGGACGGTCATCCGGCCGTCGTCGGGCATCACGGCAAAGCAATTCTTGAAGAAGTCGTCGTAGCGCTCGAAGCCGAAGTGCTCGAAGGCCTCGATCGAGACGATCCGGTCGACGGGGGAGTGGAACTGCTCCCAGCCCTCGAGGCGAACCTCAAACGTGCGACCGGTGTCGATGGTCTCCAGCAACTGTTGGCAGTACGCCTGCTGGTTCTTTGACAGTGTCAGGCCGATGACGTTGACGTCGTACTTCTCCATTGCGCGCTGCAGGGTCAAGCCCCAGCCGCAGCCCACTTCCAGCAGCGTCATACCGGGTTCGAGATTCAGTTTGTCCAGGTGGAGATCGACATTGGCGATTTGGGCCTCCGACAGCGTGACCCCTGGCCTGGTGAAATACGCGCAGCTGTATTTGCGGGTTTCGTCCTGGAACAGGCCGAAGAAGTCATCGGACAGGTCGTAGTGGGCCTGGATGTTCTCGAAGTTGGGCCGAAGGTCCTTCTTCTTCTTCATCACACTCGACATGGTGATCGTTCTCCTCATCACACCACGTTGCCGTGTGTGCCCTGCACCGATCACACCAGGTTAAGCGTTTCGGCCCACCGACCTGTGGAGGCTGCTACCTCGTGTCGGACATTTCCGCGAACGTGGTCTGCAGTTCGCCGATGATGCCGTCCCACAGCGCCTCGGGCAGGTCGTGGGCCATGCCGTCGATCAGCACCAGGCGGGCGTTCGGGATGGCCGACGCGATGGCCCGTCCGCCTGCGGGGCGCATCAGTTTGTCGTCTCGGCCGTGGATCACCACCGTCGGGGCGGTGATCTGCCGGTCGTAGCGGACCAGGCTCCCCGTGCCGAGGATTGCTCCGAAGTGCCTGGCGATGCCCTGCGGGTAGTGGGAGCGTTCGTAGCCCTCGATCGCCTCGGCGCGCAACTGTTCGTCCGGCGCGGGATAGCCCGGGCTACCGATGATCCGGGAGACCCGGATGGAGTTCTCAACGATCACCTCGCGTGGGGAGTCCGGCGGCGGGCCCTTGATAAGCGCCAGCAACGCCCTCGGCGCCGGCGGCGGCAGCAGTGCGGAATTGTTGGACGAGAAGATGATGCCTAGCCCCGCGGTGCGGTGCGAGTAGCGAGCCGCGAAGATCTGGGCGATCATCCCGCCCATTGAGGCGCCGACGATCTGGGCCCGATCGATGTTCAAATGATCCAACAATCCGGCGGCGTCGTCGGCCATGTGCTCCAGGGTGTAGACCGATTCGCTGCGTCGCCCAAAAAAGGATCGAGCCAACGCCGGGAGCAGCGAACCGCCGGCCCGACGGCCGTGCAGCTTGCCCGATAACCCCACATCGCGGTTGTCATAGCGGATCACCCGGTAACCCAAATTCACCAGACGTTCGCAGAAACCCGTGCGCCACAGCAGCAATTGCGCGCCCAGACCCATGATCAGCAGTACCGGCGGATCGGTGATCCTGCCCATGTCCTCGTAATAGATCTCCAGATCGCCGTCGGTCCCGGACATGCGCGCTGTGCCCGTGCGGATGTCCATCAGACCTCGACGTCGCTCTGGTGCTCGCGGCTGACCTCGACCATGAAGTTGGCGAAGTACCCGGTGAGTTCGGGATCGGACATCATCTGCCACTTCGGCGCCAGCAGTTTCATGTAGCGCTCGACATAGAGGAACTGCTTACCGATCAGCACCAGTTCGCGCGGCAGTGTCACGTCGTAGGCATCGGCCAGGGTGGACAGTTGTCGGCCGATGTCGGCATACGACATATCGCCCAGGCTGGTCATGGTCAGCGGTGCCGCGAACGCTTCGAGGTCCTTGGCGGCCTCCGGTTCGGGCTTGGTGGTGCCGACCGCGCCCATCAGGACCAGGATCTTGCCGGCCGCCGCGTGATCCTTCTTGACCAGTAGTGCGTAGACCAGTTCGCGCAGCAGCCACCGGGTGCGCGGATCGATGCGGCCCATGATGCCGAAGTCCAGGAACACGATTCGGCCCTGGCCGTCGACCAACAGATTGCCCGCGTGCAGGTCGCCGTGGAACAGGCCGTGGCGCAGTCCACCCTCGAAGGTGCTGAACAGCAACGCCTTGACCAGTTCGGTGCCGTCGAAACCCTGCTTGCGGATCGCGGCAACGTCATCGATCCGCACTCCCTCGACGCGTTCCATGGTCAGCACGCGCTCACTGGTGAACTCCCAATGCACGTTGGGCACCTTGATATTGCGGCCCAGTGGCGAGGACTTCAGGCCCGATACCCACGCCTCCATCGATTGCCCCTCGATCCGGAAATCAAGTTCCTCGGCGAGGTTATCGGCGAAGTCGGCCACGACGTTCTTGGCGGACAGCCGCCGGCCGGTCTTGGCCAACTCGACCACCTGGGCGAAGCGCTTGAGGATTTGCAGATCGGCCGCCACCCGGCGCCGGATGCCCGGGCGCTGAATTTTGACGACGACGTCCTCGCCGGTGTGCAGGGTGGCGTAGTGCACCTGGGCGATCGACGCCGACGCGAACGGCTGTTCCTCAAAGCTGGCGAATAACTCCGCCGGATCGGCTCCGAGTTCCTGCTTGAACAGCGTGTGTACCGCGGCGGTATCGGCCGGTGGCACTGAGTCGAGCAGGCTGCGGAACTCTTTCGACATTTGCTCGCCGAAGGCGCCCGGGCTGGAGGCGATGATCTGACCGAACTTGACGTAGGTCGGGCCGAGGTCGGCGAAGGTTTGGGGCACCTCGCGGATGAACTTCTCGCCGAGGGTGCCTTTGGTGCCCAGCTTGGTCAGCACCCTTGCGCCGGTGCGGGTGAGCTGCCACCCGGTGGCTCCGACGCGGGCCGCCTCGATCGGAAGCGGCACCCGATCGAGTTTGGCGACCTGGCGATCAGTGGAACTCATCCGGGTCATTCTGCCAGTTGGGGGCCCACTGCCACTAATTTCTTTGCGGCTTTGGGATGCCGGTCACAGGCCGCCGCGGGGTGTGACGCGGGTAGATTTGCCGACGTGCAGGTGACCTCGAAGCGGCGCTAGGGAAAGGATGGCTGATATGAGCTACTCGGTTCACGTCACCCGCGAGGGCGACAACTGGCTGGCGGACGTGCCGTCGGTGCCCGGAGCACACACCTTTGCCCGTTCTCTGGAGGGGCTTGCCAGGTCAGTGCGGGAAGTCGTCGTCCTCATGGAGGATCTGCCCGACGGGGCTGCAGTGGAACTCGACTTCCACTTCGAGGTAGCCGACGAATCGGTGATTGAGGCCGAACGGCTGCGCCGAATCCGCGCGGACATTCACCACGCAGAAAGTGAGTTGGTGGCTGCGACGACGCGCCTCGCCGGCGACCTGTCGAAGTCGTACTCAGTTCGCGACACCGCGGCGATGCTCGGCGTGACCGCCGGTCGCGTCTCGCAGATGACGAACGCGAACATTTAAGACGCGTCGAAAGCTGCTCGGCTGCCGCGTAGATTTGCCGACGTGCAGGTGACCTCGGCGCAATCGACTGAACTATTCGTGGGAAGCCCCGAAGACCCGCTGCAAGTGGTGCGGGTGGGTTACGCCGGTGCCGCCGGGCCGACCGCTGTGAGTGTGGCGGGCGACGGACTGAGTACCGCCGAACCGGTCATTGTCTCCGGTGACGGTGTTGTCGAAGTGCCGGTGCGCATCGAGAATGCGGTGCCGGGGGATCGGCGAGCGGCCCGGGTGCTGGCCGGTGCTGCGGAGTTTGCATTCGAGTTCACCGTGGCCGAACCGGGTTGGACGATGTACATGATCAGCCATTTCCACTACGACCCGGTGTGGTGGAACACCCAGGGCGCCTATACCAGCCTGTGGACCGAGGACCCGCCCGGCCGGTGCAAGCAGAACAATGCGTTCGCTCTTGTGGCGGCGCATCTGGAGATGGCGCGGCGCGAACCGGTGTACAAGTTCGTGCTGGCAGAAGTTGACTATCTTAAGCCCTATTTCGACGCCCACCCCGAAGACCGTGCGGATCTGTTGCGGTTCATCGCCGAGGGTCGCGTCGAGGTGATGGGCGGCACCTACAACGAACCCAACACCAACCTCACCGGGCCTGAGACGTCGATCCGGAACTTCGTGCACGGCTTTGGTTTTCAGCGCGACGTCCTGGGTGCTTCGCCGGCCACCGCGTGGCAGCTTGATGTGTTCGGCCACGACCCGCAGTTCCCGGGTATGGCGGCTGATGCCGGGCTGACGTCATCGTCGTGGGCGCGCGGGCCGTATCACCAGTGGGGGCCGATGGCAGGCGACGGGGACCCGCGCCGCATGCAGTTCCGCAGTGAGTTCGAGTGGATCGCGCCATCGGGTGTGGGCCTGCTGACGCATTACATGCCGGCGCACTATGCGGCCGGGTGGTGGATGGACTCGTCAACCTCGCTGGCCGAGGCCGAGGACGCCACCTACAACCTGTTCTCCGAACTGAAGTCGGTGGCGCTGACCCGCAATGTGTTGCTGCCGGTCGGTACGGACTACACCCCGCCGAACGCCTGGGTCACCGATATCCACCACGACTGGAACTCCCGCTACACCTGGCCGCGGTTTGTCTGCGCGATTCCGTCGGACTTCTTCGCCGCCGTGCGCGCGGAACTCTCCGAACGCGGAACTGCGGCCTCGCCGCAGACCCGGGATATGAACCCGATCTACACCGGCAAGGACGTCTCCTACATCGACACCAAGCAGGCCAATCGCGCTGCCGAGGACGCGGTGCTCGGCGCGGAACGGTTCGCGGTGTTCGCCCGCCTGTTGTGCGGAGCGCGGTACCCCGAAGCGGCGCTGGCCAAGGCCTGGGTGCAACTGGCCTGGGGCGCACACCACGACGCGATCACCGGTAGCGAGTCCGATCAGGTGTACCTCGACCTGCTCACCGGGTGGCGGGATGCCTGGGAGTTGGGCACCGCCGCGCGTTCGGGGGCACTGGAGTTGCTCTCCCGGGCGGTCGCTACTCCCGCGCAGTCGGTGGTGGTGTGGAATCCGTTGGCGCACAACCGAACCGATATCGTCACCGTGCACCTCGAGGAGCCGGTGGGCCCGGCGGTGCGGGTGCTTGACGCAGACGGTGCTGAGGTGGCGGCCCTTGTGGAGGACGACGGTCACTCGGTGAGTTGGCGGGCTGATGGTGTGGGGTCGCTGGGGTGGCGAACCTACCGGCTCGCATCGAGTGCGCAGCCCTGCGGGTGGGAGCCCGTCGAGGGTTTGGCGATTGCCAACGAGCATTTCCGGCTGCGGGTCGACCCATCCCGCGGCGGCGCCGTGGTCTCCCTGGTCGAGGTCTCCTCGGATCGGGAGTGGATCGCCGACGGCGGCGTGGGCAACGAACTCGCCGTCTATGACGAGCATCCGGCCCATCCCGACGCCGGCGAAGGTCCGTGGCATCTGCTGCCGACCGGCCCGGTGCAGTGCTCGTCGGCCGCGCCCGCGGAATCGGTGCAGGCCTACCGCAGCCCACTGGGTGAGCGCATCGTCGTCCGCGGCGCCATCGGTGAGGTGTTGCGGTACACCCAGACCCTGACGCTGTGGCACGGAATCTCCCGGGTGGACTGCCGCACCGTCATCGACGAATTCACCGGCGCCGACCGCCTGGTGCGGTTGCGCTGGCCGTGCCCGGTGCCCGGGGCACTGCCGGTCAGCGAGGTCGGCGACGCCGTGGTGGGTCGCGGGTTCGGTCTAATGCACGACCACGAATCCGGCGAGGATCGCGCGGTCGATACGGCGCACCACCCGTGGACGCTGGACAACCCCGCACACGGCTGGTTCGGGCTGTCCTCGACCGCACGGATCCGGGTCGGCGAGCAGACCCGGACGGTGTCGGTGGCCGAGGTCATCGCACCGACCGACGCCACGGAGGTGGCTCGCGACCTGATGGTGGCATTGGTGCGGGCCGGGGTGACCGCCACCTGCAGCACCGCCGAGCACACCCGCTACGGCCACCTCGAGGTCGACTCCAACCTGCCCGATGCCCGCATTGCGCTGGGCGGGCCGGACGACAACGTCTTCACGGCTGCGGTGCTCAAGGCGGCCGACCCCGGCTACGCCGCTGAGCTGACGCGTCAACTGGCTGCCACCGGCTCTGCCCGGGTGTTCGTGCCCGCTGCGAGTTCCCTTGCCGCCGTGTGGCTTCCGGATGCGGACCTTCGCGGCGTACTCGCCCTGCCGGTGTTGATCATCGCCGGCGACGGTGCGGTCGAGACGGTGGTGGCCGACCTCGGGGACGCCGAGATCATCGTCGACCAAGACGTCGCAGCCGACTGCGGCGACTTCGAGTCGCGCACCGTCGCATTGATCAACCGCGGCGTACCCGGTTTCGCCGTCGAACGCGACGGCACCCTGCACACCTCGCTGATGCGATCCTGCACAGGCTGGCCGTCGGGGGTGTGGATCGACCCGCCCGCCCGCAAGGCACCGGACGGGTCCAATTTCCAGCTTCAGCACTGGAGCCACACCTTCGACTTCGCTCTGGTGTGTGGGTCCGGAGACTGGCGGGCGGTTGAAATGCCCTCCCGCAGTGCCGAATTCAACCACCCGCTGCTCGCGGTGATGGTCGATGAGGGAGCACGAGAGCTGCCGTCCGACGGGTCATTGCTCAGCATCCAACCCGAGCGAACCGTCCAACTGGGGGCACTGAAGATCGCCGGTAACCCGACCGCGACCGGAAGCTGCGCGGAACCGGACCCCGCAGCCGTCACCCTCCGGTTGGTTGAAACCACCGGTGCACCAACCGATATCGCCATCACCAGCCCGGTGGGCACCCTGTCGGACATGGTGTCCGCCGATCTGCTGGAGGCTCCGCGGCTGACCGCTGATCCTCCGCTGACTCTGCACGGCTACCAGATCGCTACGGTGTCGGCCCGACTGGAGGCCACGCCGCTGATTGAGTCCGGCGGTGCGGTCTTAGCGCCCGATTCCGAGGCAGCCCAGCCGTTGTATGCCCGCTACTGGTTGCACAACCGCGGCCCGGCACCGCTGGGCGGACTGCCCGCCGTCGCCCACCTGCACCCTGAGGCGCTGACGGCCAACCCCGGTGAGACGGTCCGTCTGCGCCTCACCGTGGCCAGCGACTGCAGCGATGACACCATCGCCGGAGCGGTGCGGATCCGCTCCCCACTCGGCTGGGAACCGAGCGCTGACGTGCCCTTCGAATTACCGGCTCGCGGATATCGCGAGGATGAGATCACCGTCACCGTGCCCAGCGATGCCGCGCCCGGCCACTACCCGGTGCGCGCCGAGTTGACCCTGTCCGGCGACGTGCCGCCCGCCTGGCGTCAACCGGTCGAGGACATTTGCATCATCTCCGTCGGCACCGGGACACCCGAGGATCTGGTGCGCCTGGTCACCGACCCCTCCGACGTCATCGTCACCCGCGGTGAACGCACCCGGATCGCGGTCACGGTCAGCAGTGATGCCCGTGCCGATCTGGCACTGGAGGCCCACCTGATCAGCCCGTGGGGAACGTGGGAGTGGATGGGCCCGGCGGCCCTCGGTGCGCAGTTACCCGCCCGCGGAGACGTCGAGGTGGGCTTTGACATCACCCCGCCGCCGTGGGCCACGCCCGGGACGTGGTGGGCATTAATCCGCATCGGGTGCGCCGGGCGGTTGCTGTACTCGCCGGCCGTCGCGGTGACGGTCCGATGATTGCCGCGACGGTGGCCGGGGCACCCGTGCCGACCGCTGAAGTCGACGCCCGCGAAGCCGCACTTCGGGATTCGGCACAGGCGGCCGCACTGCCGCGGCCGCACACCAGCGAGGGACGCCAACTCCGGCGCTGGCTTACCCAGGTTCTGGTGACCGAACGCGTGGTGGCGCGCGAGGCGGAAGCGCTCGGCGTCGTCGTCACCGCTGCCACGCCGGACACCGACACCGTGCTGCCCGACCTGACCTCGCGACTGGAGATCGGCAGCATCGCCGCCGGCGCACTGGCTGATCCGCTGGCGCGGGCGTTATACGCACACGTCACCTCCGCCGTCGACGTCGACGACGACGCCGTCGCGGACTACCACCGCCGCAACCCGCGCCGGTTTCCGTCAGACTCCGAGGCCGACGCTTTGCCGAAGATCGCCGCGATGTTGCGCGGTGCGGCCCGCAGGCGCGCGTTCCGGCACTGGCTCGATCAGCGGCGCGCGGCCCTGGTGTGGCTGGCACCCGGATATGAGCATCCCGGCGATCCGCGTCAGCCCGACAACGTGCATAGGCACTAATGACGGCGCCCACCCTGGTCCTCGATATCGGCGGCACCAAAATCGCCGCCGGCCTCGTCGACGCGAAAGGTCAACTGCTGCAACGCAATCAGCAGCCCACCCCGCGCAGTACCGACGCGGACGAGGTGTGGGCCGCCGCCGAGCTTGCGATCGCCGAGGCGCTGGCTGCGGCCGGGGGAGTGGTCAGCGGAGCAGGTATCTCTTCGGCCGGCCCGATCGATCTGACCAATGGCACCATCAGCCCGGTCAACATCGGTGCCTGGCGTGGATTCCCGGTGCGTGACCGGGTGGCCGCCGCGGTAGGTGGTGTGCCGGTGCGACTGTCCGGCGACGGACTGTGCATGGCACTCGGCGAGCACTGGCTCGGCGCCGGCCAGGGCGCGACGTTCATGCTCGGCATGGTGGTGTCCACCGGCATCGGCGGCGGCCTGGTGCTCGACGGCACCCCGTACGACGGACGAACGGGTAACGCCGGGCACGTCGGCCACGTTGTCGTCGATCAGCACGGCCCACCGTGTCACTGCGGCGGACGCGGTTGCGTCGAGGCCATCGCCAGCGGCCCGCACCTGGTCAGTTGGGCCCGCGAACAAGGTTGGAACGGCGTGCCGGACGCCGGTGCCAAGGAACTCGCCGACGCCGCGACCGCCGGTGACCCGATCGCCGGTCGGGCCTTCCGGCGCGGGGCCGACGCCATCGCGGCGATGATCGCCTCGGTCGCGGCAGTGTGCGATCTCGACCTGGTGGTCATCGGTGGCGGCGTGGCCAAGTCCGGCCCGGTTTTGTTCGACCCCTTGCACGCCGCACTTCGGAGTTACGCGGGCCTGGACTTCATCTCGGGCCTTCGGGTCGTCCCTGCCGCACTCGGCGGCGACGCCGGCTTGGTCGGTGCCGCAGCCCTCCTGCGCCCTACCCCGTAGGCGACGGATTTGGGCACAACCCCGCGGACGCGTTACCCTTGCGAAGTTCCACCGAAGACCGTCGGTCACCACGCAAGTGGTTGAAGGACCCGGGAGACCCGGGCGGCCCACGCAGGAGGACGAGGCTCGACCGCTGTCTGCCAGCGGTCATTCACGCCCCGGCCGTCTGCGCCGGGGCGTTCGTCATTTCCGGGCCGGCCGACTCCCATCAACGAGGAGGCATGAATGGCCAAGGCTGACAAGGCCACCGCGGTTGCCGAAATCACGGAGCAGTTCAAATCCTCGACGGCCACTGTGGTCACCGAGTACCGCGGCCTGACCGTGGCCAATCTGGCCGAGTTGCGCCGTTCGCTCGGCGGAATCGCCACGTACTCCGTCGCTAAGAACACGCTCGTCAAGCGTGCGGCGGCGGAGGCCGGGATCGAGGGTCTTGACGACCTGTTCGCCGGGCCCACCGCGATCGCGTTTATCAACGGCGAGGCCGTCGACGCCGCCAAGGCGATCAAGAAGTTCGCCAAGGACAACAAGGCGCTCGTCATCAAGGGCGGCTACATGGACGGCCATGCGCTGACCGTTTCCGAGGTCGAGCGCATCGCCGACCTCGAGTCGCGTGAGGTGCTGCTGGCCAAGCTGGCCGGTGCGATGAAGGGCAACGTTGCCAAGGCTGCCGGCCTGTTCAACGCGCCGCTGTCGCAATTCGCCCGACTCGCCGCCGCTCTGCAGGAGAAGAAGGCCGCCGAAGAGGCCGCCTGAGCAACCGCACGAAAACACCCGCACGACAACAACACCCACGAAATACGTAAAACCCTAGGAAGGACAACAACAATGGGAAAGCTCAACACCGACGAACTGCTTGATGCGTTCAAGGAAATGACCCTGCTCGAGCTCTCGGAGTTCGTGAAGAAGTTCGAAGAGGTCTTCGAGGTCACTGCGGCAGCTCCGGTTGCCGTCGCCGCCGCGGGTGGCGCTGCTGCCCCGGCCGCCGAGGCTGCCGAGGAGCAGACCGAGTTCGACGTCATCCTCGAGGCTGCCGGTGAGAAGAAGATCGGCGTCATCAAGGTGGTTCGCGAGATCGTCTCCGGCCTGGGCCTTAAGGAGGCCAAGGACCTCGTCGACGGCGCTCCCAAGGCGCTGCTCGAGAAGGCCACCAAGGAGGCCGCCGAGGATGCCAAGGCCAAGCTCGAGGCCGCTGGCGCGACGGTCAGCGTCAAGTAGTCTCCGCTGATCTGATTTCAGCCGAAAATCCCCCGCGAACCCACTGGGTACGCGGGGGATTTTCGATTGAACGTAAACCCGAATAGCCAGCAATGGTGTGCGCTACAGTTGCCCAAACCACAGGCGAGGTCCCGTGGTGCAATCGTGGTGGCGGAAGGATCGCGCGTGGGCACAAGCATCCAGGTCGAAGGACTGTCCAAATCATTCGGGTCGGCGAAGATCTGGGAAGACGTGACCCTGGACATCCCGGCCGGTGAGGTCAGCGTGCTGCTGGGCCCCTCCGGTACCGGCAAGTCGGTGTTCCTGAAGTCGCTGATCGGACTGCTGCGCCCCGAGCGCGGCAAGATCCTCGTCGACGGCACCAACATCATCGAGTGCTCGGCCAAAGAGCTGTACGAGATCCGCACCCTGTTCGGCGTCATGTTCCAGGACGGTGCGCTGTTCGGCTCGATGAACATTTATGACAACACCGCCTTCCCGCTGCGTGAGCACACGAAGAAGAAGGAAAGCGAGATCCGCAATATCGTCATGGAGAAGCTCGAGATGGTGGGCTTGGTCGGAGACGAAAACAAGTTCCCTGGCGAGATCTCCGGCGGTATGAAGAAGCGTGCCGGCCTGGCCCGTTCGCTGGTGCTCGACCCGCAGATCATCCTCTGCGATGAGCCGGACTCCGGCCTGGACCCGGTGCGCACCGCCTACCTGAGCCAGCTGCTCATCGATATCAACGCCCAGATCGACTGCACGATCCTGATCGTGACGCACAACATCAACATCGCCCGCACCGTGCCGGACAACATGGGCATGCTGTTCCGCAAGCATCTGGTCATGTTCGGCCCCCGCGAGGTGCTGCTCACCAGCGAGGAGCCGGTGGTCAAGCAGTTCCTCAACGGCCGCCGCATCGGCCCGATCGGCATGTCCGAGGAGAAGGACGAGTCGACGATGGCCGAAGAGCAGGCCATGCTCGAAGCCGGCCAAACCGACGGCGGCACCGAGGAAATCGAAGGTGTGCCGCCGCAACTGGTGGCGACGCCCGGCATGCCGGAGCGCAAGGCCGTCGGTCGCCGTCAGGCTCGGGTGCGCCAGATCCTGCACACTCTGCCGGCCAAGGCGCAGGAAGCGATCCTCGACGATCTCGAGGGCCAGCACCGTTTGCCCACGCATGAGTTCGCCGGCGAACCGGCGCACGCTGTGCGCTACGTCGACGAGTAGCGATCCGCTGACGAATTCGTGACACGGTTCGCCCCGTTTGGCTAATCCCTTGGTAGGTCCAACAGTGGCGGGGTAGCGTTTGCTCGTTGCATCTACTGTTGAGGTGATTTTGGGATGAGTGAACGACGGTTCGTGCTGGGAACAGGCGCAGTTTTGGTCGGAGTCGGCACCGCGCTGCTGTCTGGTGCAGGAGTGGCCGGAGCCGATGTCGGCGATTCCGATACCGCCGGTCAGCAACCCACCACTTCGAGCGCACAGGCGCCGACGTCCTCGCCGACTGCCAACGTCGGCAAAGGTCGCCGAGGCGCGGCCGCGACCGAAACAAAAGCCCCGACCGACGCGGCGGCCACCAACGACACCTCCCGTTCGGCCCGCGTCCCACAGGCCGCCCGAGCGGCTTCAGCCGTCCGACCGCACCGGGCGTCCAAGAACCGCGCCCCTGCAGCGCCCAACCCCGCGACCGCCATCGCACCCGCCGCGATCGCCCCGGCCGAGGGACCGAGCCCGGCCGAGGCCACTGTCGTCACTCCCGACATCGGGGTAGCGCAGGCTGCCCCGCCCACCCGGAGCGCTCCGGCCGCCCCGAGCGCCCGGCGTGCGTTGATCGTCGCCGCGGCCAGGGGCGTCGGATCGGTGCCCGCGGCTTATGCGGCCCCGTCACCCGCCCCGGCGGCGTCGCTGTTGCTCAACGTCTTCTCCGCCTTCGGCTGGCGGCCGGATGCCGGTCTGGTGGCCGCCTTCCCGGCACTGGCGGCGTGGGCCAACCCCCGCTTGGTGAGCACCCCGGCCGCTGTGGTCGGCGCGTCATCGGCCGCGGCGGCGCCGCCGGATCCCACGCCGTTCGAGGCCGCGGTGATCGCTGATCCGCTGTTGCCGGGGGCGACCAATGGTGTGACCGGTGTGCAGGTCGGTCATTCGCGTCTGGAGATTCCGGGCGCGTTCATCGGTAATACGGTGGCTGCGGATTGGTATTTCCCGACGCAGGCTGATGGCAAGATCGATGCTCAGGGTGTCATTTGGTTGCAGCATGGCTTCGGTGCGAGCAATACGTTCTATTCGGCGTTGGCCTCCGATTTGGCGCAGCGGACCAACAGCATCGTGGTGGCTCCGACGTTGTCGTCGCTCCCGTTCACGTTCTCGGGTGGCTGCCTGATCTGTTCGACCTCCCAAGAGGCTGCCGCCCTGTTGTTCCTCGACCCCACCCGCGCCGCGTTGGTGACCAGTGCCCAGGATGCCGGTTACACCGGAAATCCCGGAGAACTGCTGGGGGCGTTCGTGTTGTCGGGGCATTCCGCCGGCGGTGGGTTCGCCACCGCGACGGCCGCGGACTACGTCACCGAAGGCTCCGATCTTCAAAACGCCAACCTCAAGGGTGTGGTGATGTTCGACGGTGTCTCCAACGGCACCTTCGATGGCGCCTTCGATACCCAGATCGACGCCCTGGACGCCACCGTCATCCCCATCCCGATCTACCAGATCGCCGCGCCCGCGCAGGCGTGGAATAACTTCGGCGCCACCACCAACCAGTTGCTGGGCGCCCGGCCCGATGTGTTCAACGGTGCCGTACTGGTCGGGGGGTCGCACGTCGACTCGATGCTCGGGGTCAACCCGGTCGTCGACTTCGTCCTCCAGTTGGTCACCGGGTTCTCCCCGGCCGGCAGCACCGCGGCCGTCTACAACCTGAGCACCGGGTGGATCAATGATCTCTATGCCGGAGCCACCCCGCAGGCGCCGCAGTACGGCCTGTATTCCGCCGCGAACGAGCAGATCATCTCGGGCGGCACCGCCGCGGTGGGCCTGCCCACCACGTTCGCCAACAATCTCTCGCCGTTGGACACCGTGCTCAAAGACGTGATCGACGCCGTCGGCGAAATCTTCGGTCTGACCCCGACGCTGCCGGTCAATACCGGGGGCAACGGCGTGGACGGCTACGAGAAGCCGCCGCTGTCCAACGGGGTGACCGGAGTTCGAACCGGATCGTCGGCGTTGCTCATTCCCTCCGGGGACAACGGGGTCAGCGCCCTCGCAAGCTGGTACTTCCCGACCCAGGCCGACGGCTCGGTGCAAGCCAATGGCTTGATCTGGCTGCAGCACGGTAGTAGTCGCGGGCTCACTGTGCCGTTGAACCTGGCGTATACGGCCTTGGCTCAGGCGCTGGCACAGGAAACCAACAGCATCGTGGTGGCACCCGCCGACTATGGCACCCCGTTCGACCGGGACGCCGCCGCCGGGATGTTCCTCGGGGACCGGTCTGAGCTGAACGTCAGCGCCAACGCTGCCGGCTACGAAGGCGTGCTGCCGCAGACGTTCATCCTCAGCGGGCATTCCGCGGGCGGCGGGTTCGCCACCGCGGTCGGCGCCAACACCATCCTCAACGGCGCCTCCGATGACCTGCTCGGCGTGGTGATGTTCGACGGCTTCTCGCGCCCCCCGGCTTTCACCGACCAACTGCAGGCGCTTGACGACGCCGGCATTCCCGTCTATCAAATCGCCGCCCCGCCGCAAAGCCCTGGGAACGCCTGGGGTCTGGCCACCGAGGCAATGTTGGACGTGTACGAGGGCCAGTTCTTCGGCGTGCAGATCGATGCCGGCTCGCACAACGACTCACTCGGCGGCACCGATTTCCTCGCCTATCTCGCGAGCGAGATCATTCCTTTCATCGGCTACCGGCCGTCCCCGCCGGGGGCCAAGGCCGCGGTGCGCACCTTCGCCACCGGCTGGATCAACGACCTCTACGCCGACAGGGGCCCGACCGATCCGTTCTACGGCATTTACGGTGTCCCCAACGACGGCGTCTACGTCCCTAACCGGGCCATCGTGATGGGCGAGGCCGGGGCGACCAC
>Ga0114971_10001579_pt1 | contig 15510 bp, 14 predicted proteins | sample M_140625_MF_Meta_FD_87320 | JGI IMG/M metagenome (GOLD analysis project Ga0114971, IMG submission 87320) | Freshwater microbial communities from Lake Montjoie, Canada to study carbon cycling - M_140625_MF_MetaG | ecosystem: Environmental > Aquatic > Freshwater > Lake | place: Lake Montjoie...
AATCATCATCACTGGGCGCAACGGAGGTAGTGGACCGGTTGCCGCGCCAGTTGCCGATGTGAAGGCGCCAGTAGCCACATCCACAACAGCACCAACAGCAACACAGAGTGTTGGATCCACACCAGTGACTGCAGCATCGGCTGCGAGCCCTGCACCGCAAGCACCGAAACCCGCCAACGATGAACTTGCATGGGTCGCCGCCGCACCTGGATCGCCCACCGAGAAAGCCACGCCGATCGGATCGCTCGACCCGAAGGTCGCGCAGTTTCAACTTGACCTCACCGCGCGCGGTGCAGGAATTTCTGAAATCATCTTCAGTGACCTCTGGCGAACCGCGAGTGATGCCGCGAGTGCACGCACTGGTCACGCACCTGCCGAAGGCCAATATGTCCTGAGCGCACCTGGCAAACTGCAGGGCTTCACTGTTCCACTGCTTTCCGCACGTGTTCTTGATGTCGATGGTCGACAGATCCGCATCGACGGCAATGTTTGGCGAGAGACCACACCTGGCACGTTTGTTACCGAAATCTCTGATGGCACTGGTGCACTGCAATTGCGCGCCACCCGGCACTGGGTGGTTGAGACTGGTTCGTATGACCTTCGCTGCGAACAGCGCGTCGAGAACCTTTCAGCAACACCACACTCGATTCGTTGGATTCAGTTTGGACCAACAAATCTCACGCGTGATCAGAATGATTCTGTTGACCCGCGGCGCTTCCAGTCTGGTTACCTGATGTCCAAGGAACGGGATCCGGGCCAACAGACAGTCATTGTGCATGACGCCACCATTGATCAATCGAAGTTAGTAACACAAGTCGAAGGCGGTAACGTTTCGGTTTGGCCAAATGACCACCAAACACAAGAGCGGTACGGACTCTCATGGTTTGGAGCAACCAATCGCTATTTCGCGCTGGCGGTTCACGCGCCATACTCGGCGGCGGGCTCAACGTCGAAGACCATTGCGCCAGCAATCGCCTCTATCGCCGCACAGGTTGGTGATGGCATCCACAATGGCACGCCAGAGAAAGTCATCTTCACCACCTGCTCCAGTGATGCAGTGACGGTGGCGCCTGGTGCGAGTGCAAGTTTCGATATCGGGGTCTTTGCTGGTCCACTCGAACGATCACTCTTGACTGGCATGCAGCCCTACGCGGCGCTCAATATGCAGGGATTGATCCTGTATCTCATGAGCGGTTGCTGCAGCTTCTGCACATTCTCTTGGCTCGCTGACTTCTTGGTGTGGTTCTTGGCGTTCCTTCACAACTACGTGGTCTTTGATTGGGGACTCGCCATCATCGCACTGGTTGTTGTCGTGCGCGGTTTGCTTCATCCACTCACGCGGCGTTCGCAGATTTCTATGCAGCGCGTGACCAAGCAGATGGCGTCGATCAAGCCAGAAATCGACCTGCTCCAGAAACGCTACAAAGAAGACCCGAAGAGACTCCAAGAAGAAACCATCCGCCTCTATCGCGAGAAGGGTGTAAATCCACTCGGCTGCGCTGGTGGCATGGTTCCAACCTTCCTGCAGATGCCGATCTGGATCGCGCTGTACGCAGTCTTGTACTTCGCGTTTGAACTACGGCAACAGCCAGCGTTCTTTGGCGTGTTCCAGAAGATGGGCGGCTGGCCGTTCCTGAGTGACCTCAGTGCGCAAGACCATTTCATCTCACTGCCATTTGAGGTGAACCTATACATCGCCAAGGTCACTTCCATCAACCTGATTCCGATCTTGATGGGTGTTGTCTTCTTCATTCAACAGAAGTACATGAGCCCGCCACCCACGGCGACACAGACGCCCGAGCAGGAGCAGCAGCAGAAGATGATGAAGTGGATGATGGTCATCCTCTTCCCGGTCATGCTCTACACCGCGCCAAGTGGACTCACTTTGTACATCGCCACCAGCACGCTGATTGGTATCTATGAGAGCAAGCGCGTGAAAGCTGAGGTGGCAAAGATGGACTTTAGTAAGCCAAATACCGCGAAGAATGGTTGGCTGCAGAAGGCCTACAGCAGCGCCATGAAGCGTGCGCAAGATGTGCAACAGAAGGCACAGAAGCGCTCGCAGGCGAGTGTCACCAAGGCACCAAGCAAGAAGTTCCGCGACAAGTGATCTGATATCGGCATGGACAACCAGAGCGTCATCCTCGCAGTCGCAAACCCACCGGGAAGCGCGACGCGCGGGATTGTCCGTGCCAGTGGTGCTGATGCTTGCCAGGTGTTGGCTGACGCGATGGACTCGTCATGTCACGGGGTGAATGATGTACGTGCGCGCCGACGCGGAGTACATGTGGTGAGTTTGCTTGCTCCATCCATACGTGCATTGGCGATTGTGATGCCCGGCCCGGCCAGCGCTACTGGTGAAGACTGCGCCGAGATTCATACCGTCGGCAATCCGTATGTACTTGAACGGATCATTGAAGCGGTCATTAACCGATCCGGTGGCGCTGCACGGCGCGCATACCCGGGTGAATTCAGCGTCCGCGGTGTTATGTCTGGGAGAATTGGAATTGCCTCCGCAGAACGAGTGGCCGCAGCAATCATGGCTGAAACCGACGCTGATTTGGCTGCCGCGTCAATGTTGCAAACAGGCGCAGTGGAGCAATCAACGGCACGCGACGCGGACGAGGTTGCCACGCTTTTAGCGCTCGTTGAAGCTGGCATTGACTTTACTGACCAAGACGATGTGGTCGCCATTGCCCGACCGGAACTCCTGCGCCGCGTATGTTCGGTGCGCGATGGGATCCGCGCACGCTGCGCAGTTGCGGCCGGGGCCGAGTCGGCACAGCGGGCTGCACGTGTTGTACTGACTGGCAAACCAAACACTGGAAAGAGTTCGCTGTTCAATACACTCTTAGGACAAACACGCACGGTAGAGAGCGCGCAAAGCGGAACGACGCGTGACGCCATCGAGCATGCATGCACGCTGCCGGGCGGAACCGAGGTGATCATGGTTGATGCGCCCGGAATTGAAGATGCCGTGCATGAAGTGGATGTCCTTATGCAGGCGCGTGCGCACGAGGCAATCAACCGCGCAGATGTGATCATCCGATGTAGCGCTGCTGACGACAACGATCCGGGCACGATGGTTGAGACCCACTCAACCACAACCACACAAGCGACAATAATCTATGTTCGAACGAAATGTGACATAGTGAATGTGTCGACTACGAAAAATTCTTACGCCACCATTGCTACGAGCGCTCACACTGGCGCTGGAATTCCTGACCTTCGGAACGCGATTGCACGCGCCGTTTCCAAGCGTGGTCCACGGAACTCTCATGAATTCATGCTTGGTGTTGCACGTTTGGCGCTCCTAAAGGAGGCCGCAAATGCACTTGACGAAGTAGTGATTATCGATGCCCCGGAACTAGTAGCCGCAGCGCTACGCACCGCCCTTGATCGACTTGGTGAAGTTGCTGGAGCGATCCCGCCCGATGATGTCCTGGGCCGATTGTTCTCGAGTTTCTGTATTGGAAAGTGAGTGCGTTGCGCCCGCCGCCAAACGCCCACAAAGTAACCTTCCCTGCGTGCAAGGCTCCATCGACATCCGTGTCCGTTACTGCGAGTGCGATCCGATGGGCGTTGTCCATCACACCGTCTATCCAGTGTGGTTTGAGATGGGGCGAACCGAACTTCTGCGCTCTACTGGCCGCACATACCGCGACATGGAAGCGCAAAATATGCTGCTGGCTGTTGTCAAACTGGAAGTCACCTACAAACAACCAGCTCGCTATGACGAAGTAGTGCAACTGCGAACCACCCTTGTTCGTGTTGGTGCTGTCAAGGTGGAACACACATACGAAATCTGGCGCGAGGATGTGTTGCTGGTGGCGGGCGCAACAACGCTCGCGTGTATCGATCGCAATGGTCGTGCTCAGGCCATTCCCGAAGGTTCGCTTACTACCTCCGCGGAGGAACCGCGGTCGGTGATTGCCCCAACCGGATCTTGACGCGTAGACCAGGTACTTGAAGTACGCGGCGTAATTCTGCGAGCACGCCAGCACGGAGTGCGCGGTCAACCGCAAACGACGCCGACGAATTACTGACGCCGATCACAATCTGCATCGCGCTCACCGACTCGATCCATGTTTCATCTATCAATTGCGCTGGCATTGCGGCCCGCCACGCCTCGGCGGCGCTACCACTGCGTTCGACATCGCGCTTGGCCTGTCGCGCAATATCCCCAACCATTCGGCTGATGGAAACATCTTTGTCGCGGAACGCGCGCCGCTCGCACATGCGTTGAGCACGCAGGATTGCTGGGTCAAGCGGCGCGGCTGTCTTGATCGAATCCGCCGGCGCCTTGCCAACACGGGTAGGCGATGCCTCCTTTGGGGCACCCGCCGTATCCCCTGAATTAGTCGTCCGCTTCGCCATGGGTTCACATCGTAGTTCGAAGGTGCGCGTTTCCAAGTGGGTATCGTGCTCGCTCTGTGATTTCCGTAACTCTCGAACATCTCTGCAAGACCTACGGACAGACAGTGGCTGTCGATGGCGTGACGTTGGAGGCCCCAAAGGGCGGTCTGACATTCTTGCTTGGTCCATCAGGTTGTGGCAAGACCACCATCCTGCGAATGATTGCAGGGTTTCTTGAGCCGAGCACAGGAGTCATTCGCTTTGGCGACCGGGATGTCACGAGCCTCTCTGCCGAAAAGCGTGACTGTGGCATGGTGTTCCAAAGTTATGCACTGTGGCCACACATGACGGTCGCGCAGAATGTTGCGTTTGGTCTTGAAGTGCGCAAAGTGCCCACTGCGGAAATGCGTAAGCGGGTCGGCGAAGCCTTAGAAATGGTGCGCATGGGCACGTATGCCGAACGCAAGCCAAATCAATTGTCTGGTGGGCAACAACAACGCGTCGCGCTTGCACGAGCGATTGTTTACCGACCGGACGTGTTACTGCTTGATGAGCCACTCTCGAACCTTGACGCGAAATTGCGCTTGGAAATGCGCGGTGAAATCCGTCGCATTGTTGATGATCTGCGCGTGACTGCGATCTATGTGACGCATGATCAGAAGGAAAGTTTGAGCCTTGCTGACAAGATGGTGGTTCTTCGCGATGGTCGCATTGAGCAGGTTGGCGGTCCGCGCGAGCTTTACGAGCGCCCGTGCAATCGTTTCGTAGCGGAGTTCTTGGGGGAAACGAATTTCCTTGCAGCGACTATTGAAGTCGCGCCTCATGGATCGACTTCGGCTGCTCCGCGCCTCGTGAAGACCAGCGCGGGAATCCTGGAGACAACCACTGCGGGTGATCGCAGTACATCAGCGAGTCTGGTTGCCAGCGTGCGTCCAGAATCATTGCGAATGCATCCGGAACACAGTGTTGCGGCTGACCGCCCTGCGCTCCGTGGTGTGGTTGCAGAGAGCACCTACCTTGGCGAGGTCGCCCAGCACCGGGTTGATTGCAAGGGCACGCAAATCAAGGTATTTGAACTGAATCCACGCCACCTTTCGCGACGCGGTGAACCGGTTGCCCTCACGGTGGACGCCGACCAAGTGGTAATGCTCGACAGATAAACCGGTCTGCCTGGACCCCTCCGGCTCCTATCTATCGCTCCGTTCTTGGGTGATTTCCTGCCCTATCCTGCGCCCATGCGCACATCGATCGCCGCGGCCTCGGCCGCCCTCGTCCTTGGTTCCATGCTCGCCGCTTCGTCTGCCGTCAATGTGCCGCCGACGAGTCTCAAGGAGACACCTGCCGAACGCAACGAGCGGTTGTCGTGGTGGCGGTCAGCGCGGTTTGGGATGTTCATTCATTTCGGTTTGTATTCCACACCCGCTGGTATGTGGGATGGCAAGGAAGTGGGTGGCGCGGGTGAGTGGCTCCTGCAAACAGGGAAAATCGATCCGATCATCTATGAGAAGACGCTTCTGCCGCAATTCAATCCAGTGAAATTTGATGCCAAGCAATGGGCAGACATTGCTCGCGATGCTGGCATGCAATATGTCGTCATCACCACTAAACACCACGATGGTTTCGCGCTATGGAATAGCGCGGTGAGTGATTACGACGTCATCGCGACGCCATTCAAGCGCGACATCATGAAGGAACTCTCCGATGCCGTACGGGCTGATGGCATGCAAATGTGCTGGTACCACTCAATCATGGACTGGCATCATCCTGATTACCTGCCACGCCGCCCATGGGATAAGCGTCCAGAAGATCCCCAGAGCTATCCGCGCTATGTGAATTACATGCAGGCGCAGCTCAAGGAAATCCTCACGAATTACGGCAAGATCGGCATTGTGTGGTTCGATGGTGAATGGGAAGACACCTGGAACCACACGTGGGGCAAGAACACTGACGACTTTGTCCGGAGCATCCAGCCACAAATCATTGTCAACAACCGCGTCGATAGCGGACGCGCTGGCATGGATGGATTCTCAAAGGACGAAGCATCGCGCGGCGACTATGGGACGCCCGAGCAAACCATTCCACCGAACGGTATGCCCGGAAAGGATTGGGAAACATGCATGACGATGAATGACACGTGGGGGTTCAAGACTTCCGATCACAATTGGAAGGATCCACAAGAACTCATTCGCATGTTGTGCGACATCGCATCGAAGGGTGGCAACTTCCTATTGAATGTTGGACCGCGCGGCGATGGCACCATTCCGCCAGAAAGTATTGAACGCTTGAAGCGCATGGGCGAGTGGATGAAGGTCAATGGAGCCGCGATCCACAACACCGAAGCGACGCCGTTCCCTCGTAAATTCCAGTGGGGGCGCATCACCCAGGGTGTTGGCCCACTGAGCGGGCCCGAGAGCACCACACTCAATCTCATGGTCTTTCACTGGCCGGCCGATGGAACAATCCGGTTGACGGGTATCAAAAATGAGCCGATTTCAGCCAAGATTCTTGGCGCAGCCGACCGGTCGCTCAAAGCAATCCACCAAGATGACGGAATTCTCGTCACTGGGCTCGGTGCCACGCCTGTGGATGCTGACGCGACGGTTGTCCAGATTGCAATTCTTGGCAAACCAATCGTTGAGCCGTTCATCATCAAGCCCGATGGAAGCGGAGTCATCACCTGCACAGCCGCCGATGCAATCGTGACTGGCAGCATCCAGTACGAGAATCGATTTGAAAATCTCGGCTGGTGGCGCGACACCGCGAGTACCGCGTCTTGGACGATCAAGGTGCCGGCTGCTGGAAAGTATCGCGTGACCGTTGCCTATGCGTGCAACATCACCTGTGGTGGCGATTTCGAGGTCTCGGTCATTCATCCCGGCGACCCCCATGGTGCCTTCACACAGACAATCACCAGCAACCTACCGCCGCGTTCTGATTGGGGCGATTTCATAAATTTCACGGTTGGCAACGTTGAGCTCACTGCTGGTACCCGCGTTATCTCTGTGAAGGCTGCCACCAAGCCTGGCGAATCCTTCATCAATCTCCGCAATCTCACCTTGATACCGGTGAAGTAAACTCTGCGCCCCATGCCGACTTTCACACTCAACGGAACCGCGATTGAACTTGTGCCCCAGCCACGGGAGTCGTTTGCGTGGCTTGCCGGGCAGGTCTACCGCCGTCTGCACGAGGGGCCGCCGCTTCCAGCGATCCTGACCGTCTTTGCGCACGAGGGCACCACAGCCCAAGGGTTACCAACGACCGATGGTCGCATTCAGGCAATCCTCTGGACGCTGTGGCAGATTGGAATTGCATCAGCGCGCATTGAGGGTGAAGGCGAAAAGCGCGAGGTGAAGTGGGACAAGGGTGAACATCTCAATATAGATGCCCGTCCCATCATTGAACACTTCACGGAAGAGGGAATTGCTGAAGGTCGGGCGTTGGCCGCGGCATTGGTAGTGGTTGCCGGACGCCACGTCAAAGTGAACGGTATTGAAATGCACGTGAAGATCAACAACTTCGAGCTCATCAAGGCGCAAGCCGCTGAGATGGAGAAGCGCCGCATTGATCCAAAGAATGACCCAGCGATGGCTGCCGCGAGTTACGTGGCAGAACTACTTTCACAGGGCGCGGACCAGAATGACCTACGGCTGCGTGCTGCAATTGAACTTGCTGCTGACCTTGGTATTCGTTCAATGTTTGTTGATGCCGCGACGCGCCAGTTGCGCATTGAGGGCTTCAACGAGCAGGCCGCACTCGCAGCCGCATATTTCCAGGGTGCGCCGGTTGAACAGTTTCAGTCTGCCATCAATCGGGCGCAGGCGCTTAATAAGATGGCACTTGAAAGTGCACAGAAATCCGGACGCGCGCCGGCTTCGAGTACGGATGCCGTTCGGGGTCCGGGTGCATCGCCAGACCTGGTCGGTACGGCAGGAAAGTCTGGAAATCAAGGTCAACAGACGCCGTTCAAGCGCCGTCGACGCTAATCCATACTGAACAGTGACTATTGCCAGCAATGTGTGAGCGGCCGGTCCAAACGGACTCCGCCAGCAATTGTGCACATATTTACCTCACAGAATCCTTGACCTTCGGTCCACGAAATCGACCGTTGCAATGACCCTGCGTGGCGATTCCGTGTGGATCGTCACGCGGGGATCAGGAACTTGAGGAGGGAATGCTATGAGTGACCGAACCGATAGCGAGCCAAATATGTTCGGCACATTCGCTTCCCCTGCCCCCGCACCACGGCCGCTACGGATTGAACTCCGCACGTCGGTCGCCACAAACGCTGTCATCTATCGCGCACTACTCGGGGACCTCCCTGGGTTGAAAGTGGTCAGTGGGCCGCTCCTGGATGGGTGTATCGCAGACGCAGTGATCGCGCCGACGAATAGCTTCGGTTATCTCGATGCGGGTATCGATAGCGCGTTCGCGCGCCGGTTCGGTCCACGCCTGCAACGTGCTCTCCAGGAGCGAATCGGATGTGAATTCGATGCTGAACTTCCAGTTGGAGAGGCAATCATCATTCCGACCGGTGACTTCACGATGCCATTTATGGTGGCTGCTCCGGCGACGCAGTTCCCGGGCTACATCTCAGGAGAGCCGCTGGTGTACAGCGCACTTCACGCTGCACTGCGCGCTATTCATGCATGGAACATCGCTGATGAATGGCCGCCGATTGAGTCGATTGTGCTTCCGGATATGGCGAGCGCAGCCCATGGATGGCATGCAGACGCTTTGGTTCTACAGGTACGCGAAGCACTCGAAGCATGGAATCGCGAGATTTCTCCACCCGGCCAACAATCCCGCGCAGCATGAGTCGCATCAAGCCACTGCCGCGATAAGTGGCATTGGTGCGCCTATGGCGGCACAAATCGCTCGTAGCAATTCTGCCTCGTCTACTGTGGTCTGTCCATCTGCGGCAACACAGGCCACGCACGCATCTACAAGTTTCCGCTTGCTATCTGGTGGGGCACCGCACATGTTTCGAAGGGATTCGTCGAGTGCATCAAGCGTGCACAAATCTGCGGCGATCTGCGCCGTTGGTAGCGAAGCATCTGATCCGCGCGCGGCTCGCCATGCGCGTGTCGCCAAAGTTTCGTTGGTTGCTCCAGACCACGCCAAGACACTGACTACAAGTGCTGCATCGGCAGCCGTTGCACGCGCGCCTGGTTTCGGTTCTGAGCCCTTACCTTCGATTGCGCTACGCAGGATCACCCGCACTGTCCACTCCAACCGATCAACCTGTGAATCGGTTGAGATTAAGCGCGTCAGCACGGAGCGAAACTGCTCATATTGCGCGGGCGAAAGCAGCGTAAGAGTTGCAGCGCACAGCTCAATGACCGGCAATCTCTGGGGCGGGGAAATGTTGGCGCTGCGTGCTAGTACATCAGTCGCACTTGCGAGCGCCGTGTCAGTTGAGGCAATCGTTGCAATTTGCAGATCGCGTTGGTGACCATTCTTGGAAAGTAATAACGAACAAATCACAGCGCGCGCACTGAACGGATTTCGCGCTGCATCAACAACCGTCGCTGGCAATCCAGCCAAGACGTCGCGCGCAATATTGAGATCCGTAGGGTTAAACGAACCCATACCGCGCCGCGCCCCGCGTATCGCCGTTGCGGAAACATCATGAAATGCAGCCACTTGATGCACATCTGCCGACGGTGCTTGTTGAATTGTCGGCAACGCGGTAACGCCAGCAGCCATCATGTGTGTGCCACGGATACGGGCGATGCGCTCTTCGATAGGAGGATGAGTCGAAAAGAACGACGCGATTCCGTTTGCAAAGAAGAAATGGCTAAATTCGGCCGCCGCGGGTGCGCTTAACTGACTGCCAGCCCCGCGTGCGATCTTCTCTAGAGCCCCCGCAATTCCCTCTGGATTACGCGTGTACTGCACCGCGCTGGCGTCGGCCAGAAATTCGCGCTGGCGACTCACCGCCGACTGAATGATGCGCCCAAAGAAGTAACCAACGATGCCGATCAAAAAGAGCGCAACGCCAATTCCGAGTCCGATTGCAGCGCCATTGTTCTTGCCACGCGGTGATCGGGAATACATCTGCGAACGAATCAGAATTCGGCCAACCATCGAGATTGCGAATATTCCGCCAAGCCATGCAACCAACCGCATATTGAGCCGCGTGTCACGGTGAAATATGTGGCTGAATTCATGTGCCATGACGCCCTGCAACTCATCGCGTGATAGTGCATGAATGCACCCGCGCGTTACACCAATCACTGAGTCTTTCTCAGAATTTCCAGCTGCAAACGCGTTGATTGTCTCATCTTCCATGATGTAGACCGGTGGCACTCGAACGCCGCTCGCGATCGCCATCTCTTCCACCACATTCAGGATGCGACGTTCGTCTGGATCGCTTGATCCAGGGTCCACCTGCCTGCCACCCATGGACTGGGCAACCGCTGAGCCGCCGTGCGACATCTGTATAAATTTTGCGGCAGTTCCAACACCAACAACTGTGAGCACTGAACCAACCGACAGCGCAAACATGGATGGGTCGAACAGTTTTCCCTTGGAGATGGTTAGTGAGAGAAGTACATGCACACTCACTACCGTGGCAATGACGCCGATGAAAAACAGCGCTACAAGCCAGCTTGTATTTCGCTTTGCCCGTTCTTGGCTTTCAAAGAAATCCATTGCGAGCCTCCGTGTATTTACATGCCAGGCATTGTGGCACTATTCGGGCCCGTTCCATTGAATTCAACGCTTGGTAGCGCGCGGGCAGATTCCTCTGCCTCAAAGAGCGTGGCCGATGCAAATGAAAATAATCGAGCCACTACTACATCGGGAAAGACCGCTAGTTTGGTGTTGTATGTCATCACTGCATCGTTGTACGCCTGACGCGCAAACGCTATTCGGTTCTCGGTACTCACCAGCTCTTCTTGAAGTTGCAGCGCATTATTGTTGGCCTTGAGATCCGGATACCGCTCCATGAGAATCATCAATTGACCCAACATTGCTTGCAATGCGCCCTCCGCGTTCGCAAGTGCAAGTGTCGCCATGGCATCGCCCGGCGCCGCAGTGACACGGCCGCGCGCTGTGATAGCCGCGGTGCGAGCCAATGTCACCGCTTCAAGCGTTGACCGCTCGTGCTGCATATATCCCTTCACCGTTGCAACTAGATTTGGCACAAGGTCGTGCCGGCGGCGCAGTTGCACATCAATTTGGGAGAACCCATTTTGCACTCGTACTCGGCGCGAAACCAGCCCGTTGTAGACCGCCATCAGCCAGATGGCAACAATGGCGATAGCCGTTCCGGCGGCGATACCCGCCACAAGGACAGGAGATACGGCGAGAATGGCGGGAGCGGAAAGCACGAACATGTGTGTAGTTCTAGCATCGGGAACCATGATTGGCATTCCACGCATCTTGGTGACCGGATTTGAGCCATTCGGAGGCAGCCTGCTGAACCCTGCGGCACTCATTGCCGAAGGACTGGCCGCCGAGGGGGTCCATGGCGCGATGATCCGCGCCGAAATTCTTCCAGTAGTAGGAGGTGTGGCGCCTGGTTCTGCACGAGCAGCGCTTGATGCTGTACTTGCAGACTTTCAGGCTGATGCCGCAATTCACTTCGGTGAGGCACACACCCGCAGTGAGTTCAGTGTTGAGCGTGTTGCAATCAATCTTCGTGACTATCGCATTGCGGATAACGCGGGTGTCTGTGCCGAAGATACGCCTGTCATTCACGGTGCTCCAAGCGCTCACTTCACCACGCTTCCTGTACGGGGAATTGTTGAGGCTGTTCGTGTCGCGGGCATTCCGGCTGGAACTTCGCTTACAGCTGGTACCTACATATGTAATGAAGTCATGTTTCATTCACTTGAACGGAGCGCGGCGACGGGCTGGCCGGCGATTTCTGGGTTCATTCATGTCCCGCAACTTGAAGAGCAATTTGCAATTCGCCCCAACGAGGCGCGTCCAATGTCTGCCCACGATCTGATGATTGCTAGCCGCGCCGCCATCGGTGCGGTCATTCTTCATCTTCGAACCATGCCGCGCGGAACAATGCCTGACCGACATCGCCGCCGACTTGGGTGAATCAAACGACACCGCCGCCAACTCGCATGGCCGCGAGTGTGACGGTGTCGTGTGGGGTACCGTTTATAAAGGCGCATGTCGTTGGCACGTTGCCAAGACATGCGCCCCACCCTGATGTGTGGACTACAGGGTGCTTTGCTGAAGGATGTGCGGTGACACCCCTCAACACCTTTGTTACGATCAGCCCGCGGTGTGGTTCAGCACTATTCCGCTAATTTTCATACAAATTTCTCAGTCCATCGGTTTGTAATGCTCGCACGAAGTACTTGCCATCATCGCTGCTTTGAAATTACGCTTGCCGATCCAACTCGGCGAAACGCGTTGAGTACTGCCATGTTCTCTGCGTTGAACGAACGATTGATGGTCGCCGCACTCGCTGCTGATGATCGACTCATCACGCATGACGGCGCTCGCGTTGGGGCTGATGTCGTGGTCATTCGCGGTGAAGGACATTCATTCTCATCTGGCTTTGACTTGGGTGCGTGTGTTGCTCATCCAGAGCACCTGCGTACTTTGGTGGTCGAACTCTCGCGGACCGTGCAAGCCCTTCGAACACTTCCTATCCCAGTGGTGTGTGAAGTCCGCGGTGCGGCGCTCGCGGGTGGTTGTGCACTCCTCGCGGGAGCAGACTTTGTGATTGTTTCGCCCGATGCACAGGTTGGCTATCCAGTACATCGCATTGGCGTGAGCCCGGCGGTCACACTTCCAGTGCTATTGGCAAATGCAGGTCCCGGAGCAACGCGCGGCGTAACAATGGGTGGTTCGATCCATGATGGTCCGTCGGCGGTGCGTGCTGGGCTGGCGACCCACTGCGCAGCAACGCCAGAATCACTTGCGAACGAGTGCATTGCTTTAGTTACCAATCTCTTGAGCAAGGGACCACTGGCTATGCGTGCAACCAAGCAGTGGATGACCGAACTTGATGGATCGACCGACGAAGCACGGCGTCACCACGCGTCTGAAGCCTCCGCGGCCGCCGCAGAGGGAGATGAGTTTGCGGAAATGCTTGGCGATTTCTGGCAAAGACGCCAGTCGGCGCCGCCCATCACGCCTCGGTAATGTCGTAGGCCGCCATGTACCCGCCGCCCTGCATGCGCAAGATTTGGCGAGCGAGATCGTTGGCGAGCGCACTGGCGCCGAAGCGAAACAGATGTGGTGTCAGCCACTCATCGCCAAGAGTTTCTTTGACCATGACGAGGTATGAAATCGCCTGCTTCGCTGTGCGAATTCCGCCAGCTGGCTTCATTCCTATACGGATGCCGGTTGCCAGAAAGTGGTCGCGAATGGCCTCAAGCATCACCAGTGTCACTGGCATAGTCGCTGCCGGCTGCACCTTGCCTGTTGACGTCTTGATGAAGACCTCTCCATCCTTCGGAGCAGCGATCCCTGGCACCGTGCAAGCGGCTTCGATGGCTAGATCGCTCGCGCGACGCACGTTGTCGAGGGTTTCAAGCTCACCAGTCTCAAGAATGATCTTAAGGTGCGCCGGACGCCCCTTCGGTGGCTGGGCGCACACGGCGCGGGTCTCACGAATCTCCCGGCTGACCTCGTCGAATCGCCCCGCTAGAAACAGGCCGCGGCTGATGACCATGTCAATCTCATCCGCGCCCGCGGCAATCGCCTCAACGCAATCACGAAGACGGACATCGAGCGGGTACTGACCACTCGGGAATCCGGTAGCAACAGCTGCTACGTTGACGCCCGAACCAGCGAGCGCCTCCTTGGCGGCCGGAACGAGCATTGGATAAACACACACTGCAGCCACGTGTGGCACCGGTAATTCAAGCGCTGATCGACCCGCAGGAATGTCAACGGGCTGGATCGCCTTGCGGCACAGCGCGCGAACCTTCTCCGGCGTGTCCTTGCCTTCAAGGGTGGTCAGATCCAACATAGAAACAGCACACCGAAGGGCGTGCTGTTTCGAAGAAGCTTTTATAGAGCGCTTTGTGAATGACTCCGCGCGCCGCGTGACCATGATGGTGTCGACGCTGCGCATCGCGAATCAGCCACCACGCGCCGTGCGGAACAGATCTGGAACCGGAATCGCTTGGCGAAGAAGCAGTGCCTTTTCGCCTGCGTTTGCGTTCTCCATGTAGTAAATGAAGAGCATTTCGCCGCGACCATCGAGTACCCACAGTGCCTCGTAAGGGCGCTCGTTAGGCCCAAGGCCCGTGTTCTGCGTGACAACGCTCATGCCCTGTCCGCCTTGGTTAGCGGCGCCGGCGTAAGCGGCATTCAGCGGCAAGCGAGCCGCTTGAATGATGGTGAGTGCTGCCAGGAGAAATGCGCTCGCCCAAAGAAGGGCGGCCGGCATGTTCATTTGGCGCGCGCGCTGCTTGGTGACGCAGTCGCAACCAGTGGTGTTGCACATTGATGTTTCGTTTGACTGTTCCATAGTGAGTCCTCAGTGAAGTGCTTGTGGTGTAAATGGGTGATGTCGCTCGGTGCTCAGCGCGTCTTGGCAGCCTGCACGGCGTCAGCGGTCATGTTGCGATAGCCAAGGCCAACCAAGCGCTTGGTGTTCTCGTACCAACTGATGGCAACGACTTCATTGGTTGTCTCGTCTGTGATGTAGACAACACCCTGAACGATGCCGTTCACCGAGCCGCCCACCATGGTGTAGGTGGAACGCGGGCGAAGTTGTGCCGAAGCGGAAGGCATGAGTGTCACCGCGGCAAGTGCGGTCAACAGTCCGGCGTTGAGGAAGATGAGCGGACGAAGCGATGTGCGCGACATATGAATCTCCGGGACTGCTGTGTAGCGCGCTGTACTGGCGCGTGCCCTGTTTGCCACACGGCTAAACAGACCGAAGGCAGGATACCGGGTTCAAAGCCAAATTCGCGGTGACGACGCTTTCTTTCACCGCGGCAGGGTCACCACCCGCGCAGTGATTCTGGGCGGGTGCTACCGATCGTTTGCGGTTGATAGCCCGCGCTGCACTACGCAATCGCCCGATTCGTGATCAAGTACAAGCCGCCAGCGCTCGCGATCGGCGTCAGCCAGCATCGCCCGCTTAGTCAGCATGGTCTGGTACGGAAGCATGTCGTATCCCAAACTTGTGGCGGGGTGCGCATGATGAATGGTGGGCATGGTGTCGCC
>Ga0114971_10001580_pt1 | contig 15495 bp, 5 predicted proteins | sample M_140625_MF_Meta_FD_87320 | JGI IMG/M metagenome (GOLD analysis project Ga0114971, IMG submission 87320) | Freshwater microbial communities from Lake Montjoie, Canada to study carbon cycling - M_140625_MF_MetaG | ecosystem: Environmental > Aquatic > Freshwater > Lake | place: Lake Montjoie...
ATCGGCGATGGAGCAGATCAGTTCTTCACCAATCGTGGAAGCCTCTCATTGGGAGACACCACGACCAGTTATACAACTGACCTCACTGGCTCCTATGTCCAGTCTGCAACTGGCGAACTTGATATCTCAATTGATGCCACAAATGACGGGATTGATCTCTTGCATATCACGCACACTGCGGACCTTGAAGGCAAGCTGAACATCATTATGGAAAATGTTGCTCTCCTGAAGGCAGGCCAGCGCGATCTGACTTATTTGCGAGCCGACGAGGGCATCTTGAATCAGAACATGGAATTGGTTGCGCCGGTTTCAGCTGTCGCCCAATACAGTTTCGTCGCTGATCCTGCTGCTGCAGCAGAAGTAGCGCCTATGTCTTTCTTCGCCGCAGCAGATGCTGCACTTCCAGTTGCAGCGGCGATCAGTATGGATGTCAGCTATTCAGGCTTTGGAACGCTCAACAAGAATCAAACCGCAATCGGTTCATATATTGACCGAGTGCAGGCAGCTGGAAGTTCGCCCGATTTGGCGCCGCTGATTGAGGGCATTTTCGCTTTGCCGACTTCGACTGAACTTGCGGCAGCGTATGACTCGATGTCTCCCGAGGTCTACACGTCTTCGCAAAGGAATCTCGAACTTTCTTCAAGCCGTTTCATGGAAACGATGTTCGGCTGCAATCAACTTGAGAGCTCATACAAATTCAATGCCGATGGCGAAGAGATCGCAACAAACCGAACGGCATATCAAACGATGGAAGCCGAAGCATCGAAGGGTGCTGGTGAAGGTCAGGATGCAGCGAAAAAAGAATCTCACCTGTTCTGGGTGAATACATCAGCAGGTTTTTACACGAGTTCCCAAACTTCGCAGTACATGGGATTCACCGCAGACACGATCGATTTTTCGGCCGGTGTGCAGTGGGCATTGACAGACGAGTGGTATGTGGGTGCTGCTCTGGGGCATACAACATATACAACGAATTTCTCCGATGGAATCAGTGCAACGTCTGAAGGGACTTCATCACAAATCGGTGCGTATGTTGCAAAACTATTTGGTCCAACAAAAGTCTCGCTTGGAATTGCTGGTGGTGTGAGCGAGATCAATGTGGATCGCTCAAACATTTTCTCGGCGACTGGTCCCGCAAGTGGCGAGCTTGATTCGGCATTCTTCGCGGCACGATTTCGAGTCTCTCACAACTTCGATCTTTCTGACTGGTATGTCCGACCATTTCTTGACTTAGGTTTTTCGAGCATTCATAACAACAGCTTGACCGAAACCGGTGCAGGCGCGATGAACCTTGTGATCGATGCGGGAACTTATAATGTCTTTACTGTTTCCCCAACTCTTCAAGTGGGCTGGGAAATCAAGAGCGGCAGCCTCTCCATTCGACCCAACGCATCAATTGGATACACCCGATATTCAAATTCGGCTCCATCATTTTCTGCCACTCTGCAAGGTGATCCAGGTGGCGTCTCATCTTTCGATGTCTCGGGATTAAACGATCTTGATTATCTCAATACAAGCGGTGGAATTGATTTGGCATTTTCAAACTCCGTTGTTTTCCAATTCGTTTATTCCGGTCAGTACTCTCAAAATACATCCGCAGATAACTACCAATTGAAGATTGTTTTCCCATTCTGATTTGGTCGCGTGGGTAGTCTGTCTGCATGGAAATGCAACAACAGATTGATCGGTTGCGGGCGACGACTCGGCGTCTGCAAATCGGGATCGTGGCGCTCGTTCTTGGAGCCGTCATTTGGGAATTGCGGCCAGCGCCCGTGCTTGCGCCAGTGCTCGCCTCCGTACCGCCGCCTGTGTTGAATGTCAGTTACGACTCAATCACCTGCAAGGAATGGCGAGTCATTGACAAAGATGGGAAGGAACGAATTCATGCTGGAACCAACCCCGATGGGGGAGTCACCATGCAATGGATAGACCCCGATGGCAAAGTGCGAATTGTGGCGGCATCATTTGTCGACGGCCAGTCAGGTGTTCAGTGGTATGACCGCAATGGCAAGGTGCGAATTGGAGCAGGGACGAATGCGGATGGTGATGCCAGTGTTCTGTGGCTCGACATGGATGAAAACACGCGGATGAGTGGTCGGACGCTCGGTGACGGGTCGGCGAGCTTTCGTTGGTATGACAAAGATAAACGAGTGCGGATCGTTGCTTCAACCTTTTCAAGCGGTGGAGCTGGTATGTCGTGGTTCGATTCGGATGGGAAGAGGCGAATCAATGCAATGACCCGCCCCGATGGAACGGTGATTTTGCCAAATAGCGAATCGAAATGATTGGAGCGAAAACGCAGGGGGCGAATGCTCAACTGTAATGCGGGCAAACGCATCGTGCGATAGTCTTCGCATGGTCATTCGTTTTCACATGATTTGGAAAATATCGAAGGAATTGAGATATGGATAACCAGAGAAGTAGCGCTCATTTATTCCCCCGCCCGTTCAATCAGCAGCGCCTGATTTCTGGTCTGGCTTCGGGATTCATGATCCTCTGTCTGACGGCGACAACATTCGCACAGTCATACTCACCTTCTGCAATTCCAGCCGTTCCTGATGCGCGAAAACCTGGTCGGAATATTCAGCCATCGCAACCAACTTCCACGCAACCGCCTGCTGCGCAACCGCCCGCCACTCCGCCTGCTGCGCAACCGCCCGCCACTCCGCCTGTTGCGCCTGCAACAACTTGGTCAAACGAAGGTTTGTTTTCGCAGTCAACCCAAATCGCTTTTCAATTGCAGCCAGCGAATCATCCCAAGATGCCAAGCATTGATCAGTTGATGCAAACATCTGTCACGCTTTATCAAACGTCTTCTCCAAATGGCATGCGATATTCAGGAAACCCATTGGCCAACGCGGCCTCGGTCAAGTTGACTCTCGCCGAACTTGCAGCGACAAAGGGTTCGCTGACCGATTCCGCGCGAGTCGTCATTCAGAAAGCAGTTGTCGCAACAGTCAATGCTGGTGGCGTGAATGGTGTTGCTTGCATCATGGATGCCGCCCCGACTGCCGATACTCCCAACACAGTCAATGTCGTCGTTGCGCAAGTTGGCAGTGTGCGCACGGTCACTTCTGGTGTGCGCACTGACTCGAAAGAGGAATCAGTCAATGACGCAAGACAAGCCACGATCAAGGAAGAATCTCCGATCCAAGAAGGGGATCTGCTTGAAAAGGCGGTCTTAGACGACTATCTCTATTCGCTCAGTCGGTTTCCTGGCCGCACCGTCAGTGCCGCTGTGACCAGCGAGCCGTCTTCGGCGCAAGTGGTATTGGATTATTACGTTCAAGAAAAAAATGTCTTTGATGTTTATGCATCGGTTTCGAATACGGGAACGGAACAGACAAGCTATTGGCAGCAGCGAGTTGGAATCTTGGCGACCCAGTTGTCGAACAATGATGACATTCTTGCTCTCGAATATCAGACGGCAAGTTTCACACAGACGCAGTCCGTCAGCGGCTATTACGACGCGCGCGTCGGGACGATGAAAAATCTTCGTTGGAGAGTGACAGGGAATTGGGGGGATTACAACTCGTCCGATGTTGGTCTTGCAGGCGAAGATTTCAACGGCAGCAACTGGGGATTTCAAGGCGATTTGATTTGGACTTTTTATCAGAAGCAAAACTTTTTTCTTGACTTCGATGGATCGGGTCGAGTGTGGAATTCCTACACGAATAACGAACTCTTTCAAACAACTGGCGATGCAAACTTTGTGACAGTATCCGGAACATTTGACGCGCTTGCTGTTGGCGACACGTGGGCAATTCAAGGCAGTCTTGGCGCTTCATACACAGCAACGAATGCCGATCAGGAGTCGCTCGACAATCTTGGTCGCACGGACACTTCGACCAATTGGACAACGATCAATGGTTCGGTCTATGGGTCATTTTATCTGGATCCATTGCTTGATTCAGCGTGGGGCAAAAATTCTGGGATGTACAAGCCATTGGTTCACGAACTCTTTGGTTCGTTGCGTGGACAATACGCATTTGATTATCGCTTGACGCCACTCTCGCAGTACACGATGGGAGGCCTCTATACCGTTCGTGGATTTGCGCAGTCGATTGACGCGGGAGATAGCGCATTGGTCGGCACGGTTGAATATCGAATGCATCTTCCACGGATGTTTGCAGCAACAACGCCGACGAGCAAATTTCCATTTGTTGATCGCCCGTTTCGCTGGGCGCCGGATAGTTCCAATGGCGCAAGTCCAGATTGGGATCTTGTCTTAAGCACTTTCTTTGATGGTGGCACGATCAAGAATAGTAATGCGTTTGACTTTGAAGTGAATACACCGATGTATAGCGCAGGCGTTGGCCTTGATCTTTCGATTCTCGACAATGTTTCCATCGGAGTTGATTGGGCGTGGGCTCTCAACTCTATCGATCAGCTCGATGTCCAAAGCGGCAGCAGCCAGTTCTGGTTCTCGGCTTCATTTGTTTACTGATTTTTATTGCAAAAGAAAAATACACCATGAAGAACGCCAATTCTACTTTTATCTCGTCTTCCTTCGGTTTGTCGTGGTTGCGCACATCGCTGAATGTCGCCGCATTCGCTTGCGCGAGCTTGTTGGTGATCACCAGTTTGGCCGATGCAGGTGGAGCGCAAGGCGCGCGCGTTCGGCGCGGAAATGTTTCTTTCTCGCAAGATGGAAATCGTCTCGTTGTTCGCGCGAGTAATGGTTCGATCATCGAATACGACCGTCTCTCTGTCGAGGCAGGTCAGATTATGCAGTTCATTCAGCCGAGTTCAAGTTCGCGCGTGTTGAATCGTGTGACTGGTTCCGAATTAACTCGCATCGATGGAACATTGCTTTCGAATGGAATTGTTTATCTCGTCAATCCGCAAGGTTTTCGCATTGGCAATGGCGCAGTGATCAATGTCGGCGGATTCTTCGCCGCTGCTGGAGCGATGAGCAACAGCGATTTCGTTGCAGGGCGGAATCGATTCACAAATCTTATTGGTGAAGTGACCAACGAAGGTCTCATTCAAGCAAAGTCCGTTGCGCTTGTCGGACAGTATGTCGCCAATCGCGGAACGATTGATGTTGGTGATGGCTATGTTGCGATGGGCGCTGGCGATAAAGTTTTTATTCAAGATGGAACTGGTCCCGTGGTGGTCACAGTCAGCCGATCGCAAATGGGAGCTGATGGTTCTGGTGCTGGAACGAAGGCCGCGATTTCCAATACTGGAACGATTGATGCGGGCGAAGGCAGCGTGACCATGGCGAATGGCGATTTCTATTCGCTTGCGATGGATCTTTCAGGAACGATCGTGGGCAAGAGCATCGCAGCACGCGGCGGCAAGGGCGGAGTGCTTGCAGTCAATGGAACTCTTGATGCATCGAGCAACACGGGCAAGGGCGGAACCATTGATGTGTTCGGCGATCGCGTCGGACTCTTTGGCGATGCACTCGTAAATGCAAACGGCGCAACTGGCGGCGGAAGGGTGCGCATCGGCGGCGATTATCTCGGAAGCAATGCGGCGAATGCTCCGCAAGCGAGTCGGACTTTTATTGGTGATAACGCGCGCGTCACAGCCAATGCAACACAAAGCGGCGACGGTGGACGCGTCATCGTGTGGTCGAATGAATACACGGGATTCTTTGGAACAATCGAAGCGAGCGCTGCAGCAAGTGGCAAGGGTGGATTTGTTGAAACAAGTTCGCACGACAACTTGCAAGCGTTTGGAAGCGTCGATGCGTCATCCGCGCTTGGTCAAGCTGGAACATGGTTGTTGGATCCGTCGGATGTTGTCATTGCTGCGGGTAGCGCCGGTTCTTTGAGTGCTGGTGTGTTTGATCCAGTCGGAACCCCTGCTTCCATTGGTGTTGTTCAAATTAACGCAGCTCTCAACGCCGGGACCAGTGTCATCATTAATACGGCAAGCGCTGATGCTGGCGCCGGCAACATCACAATGACTGGTGCAATTTCAAAGACGGCTGGCGGCGATGCAACGCTGACACTCAATGCCGTTGGGACGATTGTGTTGAGTCAAAGTATTTCTTCGACGACGGGCGCATTAAGTGTTGCGTTGAACGCTGGCGGATCTGTGACAATGGAGAGTGTCATCAACACCAATGGCGGCACTCTCGCAATCGTTGCAGGAGGCGCAGTCACGCAGGGCACTGGTTCTGTTCTTACGATTGGTGGGGCGACAAGCGTGACAACAGGCAATGCAGCAATCACTCTTGTCGGTGCTGGAACCAACAACTTTGTTGGCGCTGTGACGCTGACCAACACTGGTGCGTTTGATGTGAGCGTTGGCAGTAATACGGCTTTCACTCTTGGTGCAGTATCTGCTGGTCAGAACTTCTCCGCGACCTCTTTGAGTTCGATCAACGTGACGAACACGATCGACACACTCGCAGGAGCAAACTTCGGCACCGTGACGCTCAATGGCGCGGCGGGATTGACGATCGGCGTATTGGGTGTCATCACTTCCGATGGCGCGGTCAACTTGACTGGCGGGGGCTCAGCAGGCATCAACACCGCAGGTGACATCACGACAACTGGCGATGTTGTGAATTTCAATTCTGCGACAACGATGGATGGATCGATCGCAGTGGATACTGGCGTAGGCGCAGGCGACATCAACTTCGTAAGCACGCTCGACCTCTTTTTCCATAGCTTGACTCTGACCGCTGGAACCGGCAGCGTTGCTTTCACAGGCGCAGTTGGTGATGCTCCAGGCAATGCAATTGGAACGATCACGATCAATTCGGCATTCAATGTGACAGCGGCTTCTTCGATCAATGCGGCCAGTTTCCGACAGATTGCCGGAACAGGGGCGACGACATTCAACGGAGCGCAAACATATTCAGCACTTGCGGGTTTGAACGTTGTGACATCTGGAACAATTGCGCTGAACAACACAGTGACAACTATTCCTCCCACTGGCGGCAACAGCGGCACCGTGACGCTTAATGGCGCGGCGGGATTGACGATCGGCGCATTGGGTGACATCACTTCCGATGGCGCGGTCAACTTGACTGGCGGCGGTTCAGCAGGCATCAGTACCGCAGGTGACATCACGACAACTGGCGATGTTGTCAATTTCAATTCGGCGACAACGATGGATGGATCGATCGCAGTGAACACTGGTGCAGGTGCAGGCGACATCAACTTCGTAAGCACGCTTGACCTCTATTTTTACAACTTGACTCTGACCGCTGGAACAGGCAGTGTGGCTTTCACTGGCGCAGTTGGTGAAGCCCCTGGCAATGCAATTGGAACGATCACGATCAATTCGGCATTCAATGTGACAGCCGCCGCTATCCAAGCGGCCAGTTTCCGACAGCTTGCGGGAACAGGAGCGACGACATTCAACGGAGCGCAAACATATTCAGCACTTGCGGGTTTGAACGTTGTGACATCTGGAACAATTGCGCTGAATAACTCCGTGACAACTCTTCCTCCCACTGGCGGAAACTTCGGCAACGTGACGCTCAATGGTGGGGCGGGATTGACGATCGGTGCATTGGGTGACATCACTTCTGATGGCGCGGTCAACTTGACTGGCGGCGGCACAGGCATCCATACCGCAGGTGATATCACGACAACCGCCGCTGTCGTCAATTTTAATTCGGCGACGACATTGGATGGAGCGGTCTCGATCGACACGACGAATGGCGGAAGTGAAATAGGAGCAGCAATTCTTTTCGCTGGTGCACTCGATGGAAATGAGGCTTTGACACTGACCGCAGGCGCAGGGCTGGTCTCGTTCGTTGGCCTTGTTGGTGATAGCGCGACTCTCGCATCGCTGACCGTTGTAAGTGCAGGCGATATTTCAATTGGCAACGCAATGAAAGTCACTGGCGAGATAAGCATCGCCGGCAACAGTGGTGTTGACATCTTTCTTGGGACAGCCGGCGTTGGGCTCAGTCTCACCGATGCAGAACTTGATTTCATCACAGAAGCTGGATCGCTCGCAATCACCGCCACTGGCGTAGGCGCATCGATCACAGTCAACGGCGTGACGGGTGGAGGCAACGTGCATGGCGCAACGCTTCTGACATCAAATGTTGATGGAGTTTTCTTTGAGACCACGGCATCAACTTTCAACAATTCACTCGCTGTCGTTGCGAAGGATGTTGCAGTCAATGCTTTGCTTGGCGTGACAGGATCACTCAGCTTCACTGGAAATTCTGGAGTGAATGTCATCGTGGGTACTGGCGGTGTCTCAACAAATCTGATCCTGAGTAATGCCGAGCTGGCACGATTGACTGCAAGTAGCGGGTTGAATGTCACTGCGACAGGCGCTGGCGCAACGCTGAATATCAATGGTGTGACAGGTGGCGGAAACATCACCGGCACAACAACGCTCTCATCTCTACAGAGCACTATCACATTTTTGAACAACGCTTCGATATTCAACAATTCACTCGCGTTGGTTGCGAATAATGTTGACGTGACTGTTGCGCTTGGCGTGACAGGATCAATCAGCTTCACTGGAAATTCTGGCGTGGATGTTTTCCTTGGTGTGTCAGGCCCTGGACTGAATCTGACGAATGTCGAGCTGGCACGATTGACTGCAAGTGGCGGGCTGAATGTCACTGCGACAGGCGCGGGATCATCGATGACGGTGAATGGTGTGACAGGTGGAGGGGCAATCACCGGCACAACAACGCTTTCGTCGGATGTTGATGGCGTGACCTTCGCAACAACTGAATCGACTTTCAATAATGCTCTCGACGTGGTCGGCCATACGACGATCGCAGGAGTCAACATCACCACTACCAGCGACTCGATTACTTTCAGTGGTCAAGTTTCGCTCACCACCGCGGGCGTTTCCATCAATACAGTGAGTGGGGATATCACCTTTGGTGATGCACTCAATGGAATTGGGGCTTTGACACTGACCGCAGGCGCAGGAATGGTTTCGTTCGTTGGCGCAGTTGGTGACAGCCTAACTCTCGGATCGCTGACAATCGCAAGCGCAGGCGAAATTTCAATTGGTAACACAATGAAAGTCACTGGAGAGATAAGCATCACTGGCAATAGTGGCGTTGACATCTTTCTTGGAACGGCTGGTACTGGGCTCAGTCTCACCGATGTAGAACTTGATTTCATCACACAAGCTGGATCGCTCGCAATCACGGCGAGGGGAACGGGCGCATCGATCACGGTCAATGGCGTGACGGGTGGCGGCAATGTTGATGGATTCACACGCTTGGCATCAACCGACGACAAGATTTCCTTTGAAACCACCGCTTCGACCTTCGACAATTCACTCACTGTTGTGGTGAGTGATCTTGATATTGCGGTTGCCATTGGTGTCACGGGCTCGATGAGCATCATTGGCAACACAGGCGTGGATATTTTCAATGGAACTGGCGGCGCTGGACTGAGCGTGACAAATGCAGAGCTTGCACTTCTTACAGCAGAGAATCTGAACATAACTTCCATCGGTGTTGGCTCCTCTTTCGTTATTGAAGGCGTGACTGGTGGCGGCACGATTTCCGGCACAACGACGCTTACTGGAAGTAATGGCGTGACATTTAGCGGTTCAGCTTCCAGTTTTAACAGCGCTCTGAAAGTCGCAAGCATTGCAACGATCGATAGCGTCGGAGTGACTTCAACTGCTGGCGGGGTTGAGTTCTCAAACTCTGTGACTTTGTCTGGCGGTGGGACTTCCACGATTACTTCGAGCGGAATTGCAGGAGACATCATCAATGTTGTTGGCCCGATTGTCGCGACAGGAGATAATTCTGAAGCTTTGGTTGTCAACGCAGGTCTTGGAGATATTTCTTTTGGTGGCGATATCGGTGCTTCAACGAAACGCCTCTCTGCGCTGACATTGACAGCTGCGAATACAAGTTTCGCTGGAGATGTTTTTGTGTTTGGTGATCTCAATGTTGGAAATATCACATTGACAGGACCGACAACCTTGGAGACAAATGGACTTCTGACAGTTGGAAAGATTGTTGGTATTGGATTTGCGCTCGATCTTGTGGCGAATGCGCTGGACATTACAGACAGTATTACGAGTGTGAGCGTCCTTACGATTCGTAACGTTGCTTTGGATGGAGACATTTCGATTGGTGGTATTGCGACCTTTGATATCTCACAAAGCGAATGGGACTTGATTCAGGCTTCGGTGAACTCTGTTGTTCTTGGCAGCATCGTCAATACAGGAGCGATCACGGTGGCGGGACCGTGGATCAACAACCGCGCCGTGACTGTGAACTTTCTGTCAGGCGGCGCCGGTGAATTCAATATTGATGGAGCTATCAGTGGCACAGGCAGTTTGACTGTGCATGGTTCAGGGCACTCAACCAACATCAATGCGGACATGACTCAGGCGTCTTTCAACATTCTTGACTCTGTTGTTGTTGGCGGCGGAGCTGGCACTCGCACTCTCACCGCAACCGCAGTGGGTGGCATTGTGATTAACAGCACAGGATTTGTTGATGGGATTTCGGCTGACGCAGCCGCAACCAGCTTGGCGCTTTTGACAACATCTGCAGGCGCTCCAATCAGTGTTACTGGCACATTCACCGCAGTGGGTGGTAGTGCATTGACCAACCTCACCATGAGTGGCAATGGTGGCGTGGACGCGGGCACAATCACTTTGGCTGCAAGCGGCACAATTCTCGGCGCGATTTTGGCTGATGTTGCCTCTGGCATCAATCTGAATTCCAACGCAGGCACTCTGACCGCGGCCTCAATGCTCTTTGGTGAAGACACAACTCTGACAGGCGCAACAATTCTCGCAGCAACCGCTGGCGACATCAACTTTGGAACTGATCCCGCAACAGCAACGCTCGGCGGTGCATTTGGAATCACTCTCACCCTCACCGCGAGTGGAAATGCGACCTTCACTGACTTAATCACTCTCACTGGTGCTGCTGGTTTATTTGCTTTCACTGGGAACAATCTGACACTCAATGGCGTCGGAACCAACGCAATTGGCAGCACAATGACAGTGACGAATACGGGACTCTTCACGACATACAACGGAGGTCTCGCACCGACTGGAGCAGACTTGGTTGTGGGGAGTGACTTCGTACAGAATGGCAATGGCCTCAACAGTATCGGCGGCAACATCACAAGCACGAATGATGGAATCTCATTCGCAACTGGTGTCACGCTGACGAACAATGTGACAATGACAAGTGGTCTGCTCGCAGGCGATGACATCTCCTTTGCGACGGCAATCCGCAGCGACGTGAGTGGAACTCGGGATCTCACATTGACCGCTGGATTGGGCGACATCGCTCTGACTGACGGAACGAGCACAACCACTCTGCTTGATGCAATTCTGATCAATTCAGCGCGCAATGTTGTTGTAGGAGATGCGATCACCGCAACCAGCTTCATTCAACTTGCGGGAACTGGCTCGACGACTTTTGCAGGAACTCTTTTGCTCACTGGCGCATTGACGGTGAATGCGGGAACAAGTGCTGGCAACACCATCACATTCGCCAGCACTGTTGGAAGTGTCACAGCGAGTTCTATAAGCCTGAACACTCTGGCCAGCAGTGCGCGCGCAACGCCAGCAACTGTTGCGACGATTGTCAGCGGTGGCAATATCGCTTTCAGTTCAGGCACATTTGACATGGGTCTCAACCAGAAACTTACGGGTCTTGGCAATATCACTATTGGTGGATTGCTGCCTGCTACGAACGCCACCACCGTGACTCTCGGCGACGTCAATGCAGTGGGCAATCTGAGCGTCAACTCTGCAGTGATCAACTTGCGCGCGCGCGCATCTGGGCAAATCGTGACGAACACTGGCGGAACAATCACCGATCCAATTGTGGATTACATCGTGGGCGGTCGAGTCTTCTTCAGCGTTGCTCCAGTGATGGTTGGGAGTGGCGGACGCGCAGTCTTCGCAAACACTTCAGGCAATATCGATGCAAACGGAACACTTGGTGGATTCGTGACCTCGATCTATCAATCACCGATCACAGTCGGGTTACTGACAGGAGCAGGTGGTCAGATTCTGGATCTGAGCGTGGCGAATACTGTGGCTTTGTTAAATCCTGCCAACATCATTCCGCCACAAATGTCCATTCTTCCGCCGATCGGAGTGTTGGGAAGTTCTGATGAACTTGAACAAAATGAAAAGAAGAAGGCCAAGCCAGAAGCGCAGGGATCTAAGAAGACGGCATCAGAGACTCCCAAGACAGCGCCTGGAATCCCAGTCGCTCTGCGATAAATATTGAAGGTGCTTCCTTTGCAAATAAATAAATCACGACCTGAATGGTCGCCGCGCAACGACAAACGCTAAATTTGCAGTTATGGCAACTCGTCCCGCAAAGTGCATCACAAAAAATGTGCAAAAAGCAGCGCGCTCTGCGCTTGACGCTGGCGATGGATTATTGCGGCTTTCGCCGACGTGGGTTCCACGATCATTCTTGCAACCTGGCAAGCGACTGAAACTTCATCCAGATGATTTGTATGCATTCGGACTTCACAGAGGTGGAATCGATGAGCGATGGTTCGGTTCGACAACTGAAGCTGCCAATGACAATCGCACAATCAACGAAGGACTCAGCGCGGTCATTCATGATGGAAAAAGTTTTCTGTTGCGCGATGTTGTCGCAGAGTTTGGTGCGGAGATCGTCGGCGGTGCAATCTGGAAGAAATATAAGAAGTGGCCGGTCTATTCCAAGTTCTTCGACAACATGGGACCGATCCCGCATCACATGCACCAGAACTTCAAGCAGGCGAAACTTGTTGGACGTGAAGGAAAGCCTGAGGGGTACTACTTCCCGCCGCAGCACAACAATGTGGGAAACAATTTCCCATATACGTTTATGGGTTTCGAACCCGGCACGACCCGAGAGCAGGTCCGCCGCTGTATCGCGGATTGGAGCAAGGGCGACAATAAGATCACATCACTGAGTCGTGCATATCAGTTGGAAGTTGGCACAGGTTGGCTGATTCCTCCTGCGATTCTGCATGCTCCTGGTTCGCTATGCACATACGAACCGCAGTGGGGGAGTGATGTCTTTGGCATGTATCAGAATCTTGTTGAGGGGCGCGAAGTGCCGCGAGAACTCTTGGTGAAAGACATGCCCAAGAACAAGCACAATGACATTGACTTCATTGTTGATCAACTCGACTGGGCTGGCAATCTTGATCCAAACTTCAAGTCGAATCATTTTCTTCGGCCGATCGTCGACACGCAGACGGATACGCATGCGGACAAATGGATTGTCTATGGTCGCATCGACGGCATCCAATATTTTTCAGCGAAGGAATTGACCGTCGCGCCGCGTGGCAAAGTGACAGTGAAAGATCTCGGCGCGAATTCGATCATCGTCGTGCAGGGTGAAGGAAAGATCAACGATTTGAAATTGAATTGCCCGAAGTTGATTCGCTTCCATGAGATGACCGAGGATGAAGTTTTCGTCACCGAACCCGCAGCGCTGCGTGGCGTGACATATGAAAATACAAGTGCGACTGAGGACCTCGTCGTTCTGCGATACTTTGGTCCGCAAGTCAATCCGCACGCACCGAATATCAATTCAAAGCCATGACGACACTTCACAACCCATCTCATCAACTTCCCAATCTTCATAACGCACTCTGGCCCGGGCTTGTCGGCAAAGGTGCGCCTGGAGCCGAGCCCATCATCAGCTTTGATGCGATGCTCGATTTCACGGCGAGTGCATCGGTCGGTGGTGTCAAGTTTGACGGAGTCGATCTTTTTCTTTTCGATCCGCACGTCGGCATTGATTCGACGGACGATCAATTGAAACGGATCGCGGCAAAGGTTGCGAAAAAAGATTTGGTCATTGGATCGCTTGTCGCGCCGATCTGGGCGCCGACTGGTGGAGGATCAGCGATGGGCTCGAAATCGGAGCGCGCAAAGTTTCTTAGCCAAATAAAAAAGTCTTGCCGCATCGCAAAGAAATTTCGCGATCTTGGGATTCGACATTATGGAATCATTCGTATTGATTCAGCCGACTCCGCAAAGAACTGGGAAACAGATCCTGCGGGCAATACAAAGAAAATCATTTCGACTTTCAAAGAAGCGACCAAGATCGCAGAGGCTCACGGCGAGCGTCTCGCAGCGGAAGGGGAGATTTGCTGGGCTGGAATGCATGGTTGGAAGTCGATGCTGCAAATTCTTGAAGGCGTCGGTATGCCAGAAAATCTTGGCTTTCAAGCTGATCTTGCGCATACGTATCTCTATCTGCTTGGACACAATGCGCCCAAGCAAGCCCTGCTGAAGCCGCGTCACACGCAGGCACAGTTCTGGAATGCATACACGCTGTTGACCGATGCGCTTCGGCCATGGACGATCGATGTGCATATCGCACAGAACGACGGCACCGTTCATGGTTCAGGTACGCACGACAAGACCGGTCGTCATTGTTTGCCGAACGATCCAAATGGAAAACTCGACATCGTCAAGGCCGCGGGATATTGGCTGACAGAAAGCAAGCGGCCGCTTGCGCGATTCGGACACATTTGCTGGGACGGCTGCATGTTTCCAAATGATGTGATGGCGCGTCCCAAGACATGGAATGACATTCTTGCGGTGATGATTCAAGTGCGAGATGCGCATGGTCAGGCTTGGTAAATCAATATGAATCACGCAAAGAAAGAATTCCGTATCGCAATGATTGGTTACGGTTTCATGGGCAAGGCGCATTCCAATGCGTATAAGAAAGTTGGGCACTTCTTTCCATCGCAGTATCAGCCAGTGCTTCAGGTGCTTTGTGCACGTGATCCAGCGAGAGCCAAAGCGTTTGCTGATACGTGGGGTTACAAACATGTCGTGTCTGATTGGCGCGAAGCCGTCATGCGCGATGATGTCGATGCGGTCGACATTTGTACGCCAAACAATTTGCACTGCGAGATCGCAATCGCAGCGGCGAATGCCGGCAAGATGGTGCTCTGTGAAAAACCGCTTTCGATGGACAACAGCGATGGAGAACGGATGGTCGCCGCCATCGAAAAAGCCGGCGTTGCAAATACTGTTTGGTACAACTATCGACGCATTCCCGCAGTGACGCTGGCAAAGCAGATCATTGACGAAGGCCGTCTGGGAAAGATCTTTCACTTTCGCGCGCAGTTTTTGCAGGACTGGACGATCAGCCCAGAGTTGCCTCAAGGAGGAGAAGGTCTCTGGCGACTCGATGCCAATGCGGCTGGTTCAGGAGTGACTGGCGATTTGCTCGCACACTGCATTGATACGGCGCAGTGGTTGAATGGCGGAATTTCCCGCGTTGTTGCACGCACCGAAACTTTTGTCAAGCAGCGCAAGCACACACTGACTGGAAATGTGGAGGATGTTGGCATTGATGATGCGTGCCAGTTTCTTTGCGACTTCACCAATGGATCGCTGGGCAACTTTGAATCCACCCGTTATGCCCGCGGGCATAAGGCAAAGTATTTCTTCGAGATCAATGGGGAGAACGCATCCATGTCGTGGGATCTTCAAGATCTGCATCGGCTTGAGTTTTTCGATCACCGCGACGAGTCGAGATTGCGCGGTTGGAGATCGATTCACGTCACTGACGGCGATCATCCA
>Ga0114971_10001585_pt1 | contig 15481 bp, 13 predicted proteins | sample M_140625_MF_Meta_FD_87320 | JGI IMG/M metagenome (GOLD analysis project Ga0114971, IMG submission 87320) | Freshwater microbial communities from Lake Montjoie, Canada to study carbon cycling - M_140625_MF_MetaG | ecosystem: Environmental > Aquatic > Freshwater > Lake | place: Lake Montjoie...
AAAACCAAACAGCATAAAAAAATACTACTAGCTTCACTCGACACATACCGTCCTGCTGCATCAGAACAACTGCGAATATTAGCGCAAAAAATCAATATCGATTGTACTGAATTTGATCCAAAAAAAACTCCAGTGCAATTGGCAATAGAAGCAAAAAAGAAGGCTCAAGAAGGTGGTTATGAGGTCTTGATATTGGATAGTGCGGGGCGTATTTCTATCAATGAAGAAATGATGCAAGAATTGGTAGCAATTAACAATGCAGTAAATGCCCAAGAAATTCTTCTTGTTGTTGATGCAATGATTGGACAGGATGCCGTTAATGTTGCTAAAAATTTTCAACAAAAATTACATTTAACTGGAACAATTCTAACAAGGATTGATGGCGATGCAAGGGGTGGTTGCGCTTTGACGATGAAATCAATTACTAATTGCCCAATTAAATTCGTTGGTATTGGCGAAAAAATTAGTGATTTTGAAGAATTTCATCCTAAGCGAATTGCTTCGCAAATCATTGGCATGGGCGATGTGGTAAGCCTAGTTGAAAAAGCTCAAGAAATTTTTGATGCTAAGGAATTAGAAAAAGACGCTAAAAAAATGCGCGATGGTCAAATTGATTTTAACATGATTCTCTCGCAGATTCGCAACATAAAAAAAATTGGTGGCTTAAGCGGAATAATGAAATTTATTCCAGGTGCTGCAAAAATTAAAGAACATCTTGGCCAAATGACTGGCATGGAAAAAGATTTGTTTATGCAAGAAGCAATTATTTTATCGATGACTAAAAAAGAGCGAGCCAATCCAGATATGCTTAGCTCTTCACGAAAACATCGAATTGCCAAGGGTTCAGGGACTAGCATCCAAGAAGTAAATCGCTTAATGAAAAAATATAAACAATTGCGAAAAATGATGGATAAATTTGGAAAAATTGATCCTAAGAAAATGCAAGAAAAGATGGATGGTTCGACGATGTCGAACTTTAATAATCAACAAAAACTTTTTTAAAATGGCTTCTTTGCGAGAAACTAAAATTATGCAATTCAGTTCCAAGCAAATGTACGAATTGGTTATTGATATTGAAAAATATAGCGAATTCTTGCCATGGTGTAAAAATGCGCAGATAATTAAGCAAATAAATCATAATAATCTTCAAGCGGAATTGCTAATTAATTTTAAAAACTTTTTTGAAAAATATACTTCCGATGTTCATTACGGCATGCTCGAAAATGGCGATTATTTCGTTGATGTTGTAGCGATTAAAGGTCCCTTCAAAAGCTTGATTAACAAATGGCATTTTAGCAAAATAAATGATCAAGAATGTTTGGTGGAATTTTTTTTGGAATTTGAATTTAACTCGAAAATGCTTAGTACCATGCTCTCAGCAATTTTTTCGAGTGCCACGCAAAAAATGATGCTTGCCTTCGAACAGCGTGCAATCGAGCTTTATGTCCAATCGTAATTGCAAAAATTTTAATAATTTAAAAATTTTTAATTGACATGCAATTTGAAAATTCTTAAAACTATAGCCCTTAAATTTAAAGAATCTAAAAAGTTTTATTAAAAATTTTATTTTGAAGATTAATATTTAAAAAATTAATTTTTAAATTATTTAAAATTATTGATTAAAATTATTGGGGCGTAGCCAAGTGGTAAGGCAGCGGTTTTTGATACCGCCATCGTAGGTTCGAATCCTGCCGCCCCAACCAAAAATCATAAACACATATGTCAAACCTTCAAGAAATTATTGATTTAAGCGATAAGATCACAAAAAATTCTGATCAACTCGTTTCCAAAATCATGGAATTAAGTTACCAAAGCGCTTATAGCGGTGGAGTTAGTCCGCTAGTTTTTGCGTTTACTGTTTTTGCCTTATCTTGTTTTATTGGTTATTTTGTTGTTTGGCGAGTTACGCCAGCATTACATACTCCATTAATGGCAGTTACCAATGCAATATCTGGAGTTGTTATTGTTGGAGCGATTATTGCCCTAGGAAGTTCAAAAGAATTCTCATTCATTTCATTTTTAAGTTTTATAGCGATTATCATTGCTTCGATAAATATTTTTGGTGGATTTCTTGTAACTTGGCGCATGTTGCAAATGTTTAAAAAGTAAATTAAAAATCATGCAAGATCACGAATCGCTTGAAAATAAAAGAGTTCTCGACAATTGCTTCTCATATTTTTGGTTTAAATTTTTAATTTTATTTGCGGGAGCAAATTTTTTTCTAAGAATTTATTTTTTGATTCTTGAGCGTCATAACCTTGACATTACTGGTTTTGAACTAATTAAAGTTTTTTCAATCGGATTGTTTTTTGATGTTTTGGCTCTTGGATATTTGGCATTATTGCCAAATTTTTATTATTTAATCTGTAAAAATTCATTTTTTGAACACAAAAAGCACCAAATTTTTTTACGGGTTTGCTACCTAGTGTTTCTTGGCATTATAACCTTTTCCTTTTTTTCAGAAATTATTTTCTTTGATGAATTTCAAGCGCGATTTAATTTTATTGCCATTGATTATTTGATTTATACGCAAGAGGTTATCGGTAATATTTTTGAATCATATCCGATGTATGCAATTCTTAGTGCAATTGCAGTTATTGCGCTAATTATTTTTTATTTTTCTTGGCAAAATTTTTTTAAAATCACTCAGCGAAATTTTCTAAAAAGATTAAAATTTTTTACTATTTATTTGTCAATTATGACCTTGGCATTGACCACTGTTGACAGCAATAAGGTTGATAAATTTTTTGACAATAATTATTTCAAAGAAATCTCTTGGAACGGTATTTATCAGCTATTTTCAGCCTATCGTAATAATGAAATTGATTATGAAAAGTTTTATAAAACAATTGATCAAAATCAGGCAATTAAAGAGCTTCAAAAATTAATCTCCTCTCAAGAAACAAATTCTAAATTTCTTAATGATAATTCACTGGATCGGTTAATAACTAACAAAAAAAATATAAAAGAACAACATTACAACGTTATTGTTGTAGTTATGGAAAGTTTGAGTGCTGATTTTATGAATAGCTTTGGCTCCAAACAAGATCTTACTCCAAATCTTGATGCGCTTGCCAAACAAGGTTTATTCTTAACCAATTTAAAAGCTACGGGAACCCGAACTGTTCGTGGATTAGAAGCTATAACATTATCAATTCCACCAACTCCTGGAAATTCAATTGTTCGTCGTCCAAATAATGAAAATCTATTTAACATAGCTTCTCCGCTAATTGAGAGGGGATATGAAGCTAAATTTATTTATGGTGGCGATGGATATTTTGACAATATGAATTATTTTTTCAAAAATAATGGATTTAAAATTGTTGATCGTCCACAATTTTCTAAGGATGAAATATCTTTTAACAATGTTTGGGGCGTTGCTGATGAGGACTTATACGATAAAACAATTAAAGAAGCTGATAATTCTTTTTCTGTTGGAAAAAAATTTATTAGTTTAGTAATGACAACTTCTAATCATCGTCCCTACACCTATCCTGATGGAAAAATTGACATTCCTTCCAAAACCAATCGCGATGGTGCAGTTAAATATGCGGATTATGCGATTGGCCAGTTAATCAAAAAAGCGCAAAAGAAAAAATGGTTTGATCAAACTATTTTTTTATTCGTAGCCGATCATTGCGCTGGCTCAGCTGGCAATATTGAAGTTCCAATTTGGCGTTATCAAATTCCAGCAATTTTTTATGCACCAAAAATTATTCAACCAAAAATTTATGCTCAAAATGCTAGTCAAATCGATATCGCTCCTACACTTCTTGGCTTGATGAACTTGTCATATAATTCTAAATTTTTTGGCGTTGATTTATTAACCAATGAATCTAAGAAAAATAATTTTGAGCGATCTTTTGTCAGCACATATTCTGATTTAGGATATCTTGAAGATGATAATCTTTATTTATTGAAACTAAAGAAAGAGCAAAAATTTTTTAAAGTTGAATTTAAAAAATTTGGTTATGATGGAAGTATCGAAAGAGCTGTTGAGGATTATGATGAGAAGATGCTTAATCGTCAAATTCAATATTATCAAGTAGCAACTTATCTTTTTAAAAATGATAAACTCAAAAATTTTAAACAAAAACAAACTCAGTAATTTTTTATTATTTCTTAATTTAGGTCTGATAATATTGAGTTTATGGTTCTTTCAAGTTAGTGATATTGATGTAAAAATACAAAATTATTTTTTTGATTTTACGACAAAAAATTGGTTTATTGATCGCAGTGAGCCGGTAAAAAAATTTATTTTTTACCAATTTCCAAAAATAATATTTGGGATCTTGATCTTGATTATCTTGCCTCTATGCATTTTTTCATTTATCGATAAAAAAAATAAATTATACAGCAAAAGACAAGATTTTTTACTGATACTTATTGGTTTATGTTTAATTCCACTAATCGCTGGTAATATTAAAAAATTTACAAATGTTTATTGTCCAAATCAGCTTGAAATATATGGCGGAAATAAACCTTACGTAAAAATATTTGATAATTATCCTATTGATTTTAAGCAAGAAAAAAAGGGGCAATGCTTTCCAGCCGGTCACGCAATTACAGGTTTTTCTCTGTATATTCTTTGTTTTATTTTATATAAAAAATCGCAACAAATTGCGGTTTTTTTGATAGTGACAATTTTAGGTTGGATATTAGGTTTTTATCAAATTTTAAAAGGCGCGCATTTTGTTAGTGATACAATTTTATCTATGCTTACTTGTTTACTTCTAGCGCAAATAATTGCCAAAATTTATCGTCAAAAAATTATCAATAAATAATTTGATTTGTTGAAGTAAATTCAAAAAAAAATCTAATTCTAAGTCAATAAAAAACCTTGCTACTCTAGTTTTTTTTGATTTAATATTTAAACAAAAAACAATTAAAGTTAAAATAAACAACTAGTTTTATAAATAAACTATAATTGTTAACCTTCAATATTTTTTATAGAAATATGATTACAAACAATAGCAATCTTTTAGAATTATCTAAAACTGTTAAAAAATCTTTTTTAAGAACTTTTCCTAATTCCAAAAAGATTTATGTTAAAAGTGATAAGTTCAATGATGTTAGTGTAGCAATGCGTGAAGTATCGCTATCACAGCCTTCACAATTATCAAATTTTCCTATTTACGACACTTCGGGAGTTTATAGCGATCAAGATGTTTTTGATAAAATTGACCTTGATAAAGGTCTTCCAAAAATTAGAGAAAATTGGATTAAGGAGCGTCAAGATGTTGAAGAATATCAAGGTAGAGCGATTAATCCCAAGGATAATAGTGCAGATAAATATCGCAAACAAGAGGTTCCGCAATTTATAAAATCTAGTAATAAAGTTTTAAAAGCATCTCAAGGAAAAATCCCAACTCAATTAGCTTATGCAAGAGCTGGAATCATTACCAAGGAAATGGAATATGTGGCAATTCGTGAAAATATGAATCGCCAAAATTTACTTCGCGATCAAAATTATCGAGGTGAAAATTTTAATTCTCCTGCGCCAGAAATAATCACCGCAGAATTTGTTCGCAGTGAAATCGCATGCGGAAGAGCGATAATTCCAGCTAATATCAATCATCCTGAAGCTGAACCAATGATCATTGGCAGAAATTTTTTAGTAAAAATAAATGCCAATATTGGTAATTCAGCAGTTTTTTCTTCAGTTGAAGAAGAGGTTGAAAAAATGATTTGGGCTACGCATTTTGGAGCTGATAATCTTATGGATTTATCTACGGGTCAAAATATTCACAATATTCGCGAATGGATTATTCGCAATTGTCCTGTTCCAGTTGGAACGGTTCCGATTTATCAAGCGCTAGAAAAAGTTGGAGGTGTTGCTGAAGATTTAACTTGGGAAATTTATCGTGATACTTTAATTGAGCAATGCGAACAAGGAGTTGATTATTTCACAATTCATGCGGGAGTTTTGCTTTCTTATATTCCACTAACTGCCAAAAGGGTTACGGGCATTGTTTCGCGAGGTGGATCAATTATGGCTAAATGGTGTTTAGCTCATCATAAGGAAAATTTTTTATACACTAATTTCGAAGAAATTTGTAAAATTTTAAAGCAATATGATGTTAGCTTTTCGCTGGGTGATGGACTTCGTCCGGGATCAATTGCCGATGCTAATGACGAAGCGCAATTTGCTGAACTTAAAACTTTAGGCGAGCTTACTAAGATCGCTTGGCAATATGATTGCCAAGTGATGATTGAAGGACCAGGGCATGTGCCAATGCATATGATTAAAGAAAATATGGATAAGCAACTCAAGCTTTGCCATGAAGCTCCATTTTATACGCTTGGACCATTAACTACCGATATCGCTCCAGCCTATGATCATATCACTTCAGGCATTGGAGCAAGCATGATTGGTTGGTTTGGAACGGCAATGCTTTGCTATGTTACTCCTAAGGAACATCTGGGATTGCCCAATAAGGATGATGTTAGGGCGGGGGTAATAACTTACAAAATCGCTGCGCATGTTGCTGATTTAGCGAAGGGCAATAAACTTGCTAAATTACATGATGATGAATTATCGAAAGCTCGATTTGAATTTCGCTGGGAAGATCAATTTAATTTGAGTTTGGATCCTGAAATGGCCAAGTCTTACCACGATGAAACTCTACCAAGTGAAGGTGCAAAATTAGCGCATTTTTGTTCGATGTGTGGACCAAAATTTTGTTCGATGAAAATTTCGCAAGAGGTTAGGGAGTTCGCAAAAAAACAAGAAAGCGATTCGAATAATAATAAAAATCATCTGGAAATTTCTAGCGATCAAATCAATGAAATCAATATTTCAGGCGATGAAATCGCTAATCAAGGTATGGCAGAAATGAGTGAAAAATTTCGTGAAATGGGATCGCAGATATACGTCAACAAAGCTTTGTAGCAAAGGGAGGAAATAATTAGGGTAAATTTTCAAATTGGCGATAAATCAATAATGAACTACATCCTAAACAGTAAAATTTACGATAATAAAATTCAATTTATTTAAATTTGTACAATTTTATAAGGTTCGATAAAAGGAGTTTTTTGTTGAGTTGAATTTTAAGTTTTAAATTTATTAAGAAAGGCAATAGAGTATTTTGAAAATAAAATAGCATTTGTAAATGTTATTAACAAACAATTCTAGCCAATAAATCACAAGATTCTTTTTTAGTTTGTAAAGCAAGTTTTTCGCCAAGTTTTATAGCTTCTTCTAGATTAACTTTACAAGATCCAGATGCTTCGTAAAAACTTTGGCCATCATAATCAATGATCATGGTTTTCAGCTGTAATTTTTTATTTTTTATTTCAGCGTAAACACTTACAGGAGTAGTGCAAGATGCACCTAGTTCACGCAAAAAAGATCTCTCGCTTTTAATACAAATTTGCGTATCGCAATGATTTATTTTGCTGATAATTTCAATGATTTTTTGATCATTTTTTCTTACTTGAATTGCCAATGCACCTTGTCCACCAGAAGGAGGCATTTCTTCAAGAGAAAGTGGCGATTTAATGAGCTGATTTTTAGCAAGACGCTCAAGTCCAGAAACTGCAAGAATTGTAGCATCGACAATTTCATCATCAAAAACTTTACGCAATCTCGTATCAACATTACCGCGAAAATTAACAATTTTTAAATCACTGCGTTGACGTAAAATCAACGCTGCGCGTCTTGGCGAAGAAGTCCCAATCACTGCATTTTTGGGAAGTTTATCAATGCTAGAAAATTTTTTTGAAATTAAGCAATCACGAGGATCAAGACGCTGGGTAAATGCGCAAATTTCTGTTGCTTGATCAATGATTGGAGGAACATCTTTTGCAGAGTGAATTGCAATGTCAATTTTATTTTCCAATAAAGCTTCCTCAAGTTCTTTGATGAATAAACCCTTTCCACCAAATTCAGCAAGATTGTGATCTTTAATTTTATCGCCTGAAGTAGCGATGGGAATAATTTCTATTTTGATTTTTGGATAATGATCGGCAATTAATAAATGAACTTCTGCCACTTGCGCAAGAGCTAGGTTACTGGTCCGCGTGCCGATTCGAATGATGTTTGTGTCGTTATTTTGTGAAAGATGCCCAAAAGAAGAGCTGATGATTGTCATCGCTTTTAATATCGCCCCATTAAGGAATTTTTGATAAGAATTTTTAAAATTTCCAAAAACATTGCAAATTAAAAGTAGTTAAAGAAAAACTATTTTAATTAATAATTATTGAAAACAAACAAGATCTGATGTTTTAAAAATTAATTAACAAAAAAGTTAGAAATTATACAAGTTAATTGTAAAGAATTTTTCTATAACGAAATTAAAGCTAATCCTTTAAAACTAACCATTCAAGAACAATCTGTAGATTAATCTAAAAAGATTTAATCTAAAAATTTTAATCCAAATATTTAACCTAAATATTTAACCCTGTCTGGCTTTAAAGCGTGGATTAGTTTTATTGATTACATAAAGACGACCTTTTCTACGCACAACTTTGCAGTTCTTGTCTCTTTTTTTTGCTGATTTCAGCGAATTAAAAATTTTCATTCAAACCTCTAAGCATTTTATTATTAAATTTTCTATAACTAGTTTAGCCTGCAATTTCAAGGCTAAATAACATTTTGAAATTATAAACCAATTATTTTATGATTAACCACCAAAAAATAAGCACCTAAATTTTCAACTGTCAAAATAAGAAAAACAAATTTAAGTTAAAAAAACAAAATGTCAAATTTATATTTTTTTAAATCGTTTAATTAACGATCCACTTCTCCAAAAACAATATCTTGCGTTGAGATTACGGTAACAACATCAGCTAATAAATGACCCTTAACCATAAATTCTAAGCCCTGCAAGTGAGCAAATCCGGGAGCGCGAACTCTGCAACGATGGGGTTTATTAGAGCCATCCGCAATTACATAAACACCAAATTCCCCTTTGGGAGCTTCGACGCATCCATAAGCTTCTCCAGCTTTCACGTGATAACCTTCGGTGAATAATTTGAAATGATTAATTAAACTTTCCATTGAGTGTTTCATGTCAGATCTTTTTGGTGGTGAGATTTTGGGATCGTTACAAAAAACATCGCCTTCGGGCATTAATTCTAAACATTGTTTAATTATTTTTAACGATTCATACATTTCGTAAACACGTACCAAATAACGATCATAAGAATCGCCATTTTTACCAATTGGAATATCAAAATCAAGTTCTGCGTAAATTTCATAGGGCTGATTTTTGCGAAGATCCCAAGCGATACCCGATCCTCTGATCATCGGACCGGAAAATCCCCAATCAAGAGCTTGTTGTTTTGAAACTATTCCAATATCAACCATTCTTTGTTTAAAAATACGATTATCCGAAAGAAGAGTTTCCATATCTTGAATTTTGCTAACAAATTCCTCAACAAATTTAGCGATTTCTTCGATTAATCTTGCAGGTAAATCCTGATGAACTCCACCAGGACGAATATATGCGGAATGCATACGCGAGCCAGAAACTTTTTCATAAAATCCCATCATTTTTTCGCGTTCTTCAAACATCCATAAAAGCGGTGTCATCGCCCCAACATCTAGAGCTTGAGTAGTGATTGCCATAATGTGATTTAATAAACGCGTGATTTCAGAAAATAATACGCGAATAAATTGCGCGCGGCGCGGAATTTTACAACCCAAAAGTTTTTCAACTGCTAAAGCGTAAGCATGTTCCTGACACATTGGCGAGACATAATCAAGGCGATCAAAATATGGAACCGCTTGTAGATAAGTTTTATACTCAATTAATTTTTCAGTACCGCGATGCAGTAGGCCAATATGCGGATCGGCACGAGTAATCACTTCGCCATCCATTTCTAAAATCAAACGAAGAACACCATGAGCCGCAGGGTGTTGCGGTCCAAAATTAATGGTGATATTTTTATCGTTTGTTGTATTAGTAAGGTTCGACACGGTAAATGATTAAATTTAAAAAATGGAAAAAACATAATAGTTTTTTAATTTTGAAATATCTGCAAAAAAAACTCAATATTAATTTTTGAATTTTTTTTCAAAGAATTTTTAAAAGTTAATTCAATTAATTTTTTTAAATATTTAAAAAATATCTATTTAAAGATAATTATTTAATTCATAACTAATAACTAAAAACATTAGCTATTGATTGTTGCAATCTATTATTGCTTATAATTGCTTTTAATCCAATTGCGATTGGCATCATGTCAATAGAATGTCCAAGGCATAGTGATTTTTCTTGAAAGAGCGGAATATCGATGGTTTTTTCAATAAATTTATCAATGGCAATTTTGATATTATCGCCTTTTGGCGTACCATGATTATTGCCTTGCATAAAATTTCCAAGAATAATTGCCAATGGCTTTTGATGCGATTCTTTGATGATTGTAGAAATTTGCTGGAAGTAGCGATCGAGACGCTCACCATCTTCACCCTCATCTTCTAAAAATAAAATTTTTTGGTGCCAATTAATTTGATTTTTGGTAGCAAAATTTCCTGCAATAACACTCACACATCCTCCTACAATTTCACCACTAATTTCATTAAAATTATGATTTTTTAGATTAATTAATTCGTAATCAAATTTATTTTTTTTTCCAGAAATCACATCGAGAATTGCTTGAATAGAATATGGCGAAACCATCTCCATCGCACATTGGACAAGCATCGGTGCGCAAATTGTTGGAATTTGAAATTGCTGATTTAAAAAAATACTTATGGAAGCTATATCACTAAAACCAATAAAAATTTTGGGAATTTTTGGTTTTGTCATCGATTTTAAAAATTCCAAAATTTCTGCGCTACCATATCCACCACGACTGCACCAAATTATTTTTGAATGTGAATTCTCCCATGCATTCTGAAATTGTTGAAAACGATATTTGGGGTTAATAGTTGCGAATTCATGATTATTTTTGTTCTTTATTGTTGTGTTATCCTCAAGAAAAATATTTGCGCGTAAATGATTTTTAGTTAAAAAATCTTTGATGGCATTAATCTCCGCGCTACTGCACGGAGTGCCTAACGACACAACTTCTATTAGATTATTATTTGTTAGCATTTTTTAAATTTTAAATTGCATTTGATCAAGTAAGCTTTTAAAATTGAATTTAGTTGCGAATATTTGCAACTAAATTTTTTAAAATTTATAAAAGATTTTTTGTAAAGTGTTGGTAAAAAATAAAACTCAAGAAAAAATTATAATCTTTGATACCACGCTTCGTGATGGCGAGCAGGCTCCAGGTGCTACGATGAATCTTGAGGAAAAATTACTTATTGCCAAAGCATTAGAAAAAATGGGTGTCGATGTTATTGAAGCTGGATTTGCTTGTGCATCTATTGGTGATTTTGAAGCGGTAAATCGCATTGCTAAAACAATTAAAAATTCTACGATTTGCAGTTTAGCGCGTGCTAAAAAAAATGATATTGAAAAAGCTGGCGAAGCGGTTAAACCAGCTAATAGTTCACGTATTCACACTTTTATCGCCACCTCGCCAATACACATGGAATTCAAACTAAAAATGTCACCCAAGCAAGTTTTAGAAGCGATAAAAGATAGCGTTACTTTGGCAAGAAATTTATGCGCGCAAGTCGATTGGTCGCCTGAAGATGCTACGAGATCCAATCATGATTTTTTATTCAAAGCTATTGAAGTGGCGATTGAATCTGGGGCTAACACCATCAACATTCCCGACACTGTTGGCTACACAACTCCCGAAGAATATTTTGCGCTGATTACTTCAATAAAAAATAATGTTAGCAATATTGATAAAGCTATAATTTCAGCGCATTGTCACGATGATTTGGGTCTGGGAGTCGCTAATTCATTATCGGCAATTCGTGCTGGGGCAAGGCAAATCGAATGCACAATCAATGGCATTGGGGAACGTGCTGGCAATGCGGCGCTTGAAGAAATTGTTATGGCAATAAAAACACGTAACGATTTCTACAATATAACTTGCGATATTGATACGACAATGATTGCAAGGGTCTCGAAATTAGTTTCAAGTGTCACCGGTTTTGCTGTGCAATATAACAAGGCAATAGTCGGTGCCAATGCTTTTGCGCATGAAAGTGGCATTCATCAAGATGGTATTTTGAAACATCGCTCAACCTACGAGATCATGTCTCCACAATCGGTTGGCTTAGAAAAAACATCATTAACTTTAGGAAAATTATCGGGTAGATCGGCATTTAAAGATCGTTTAAAAGATTTAGGTTATGAAATTTCCGAGGATCTTTTAAACCAAGCTTTCGTGAGATTCAAGGATTTGGCAGATAAGAAAAAAGAAATTTCAAATGAAGATCTGGTTGCGCTTGTAGATAATTCAATCGTTCACAATCAATCGAATTTCGAATTGATAAATTTAGAAATTAATTGTGGAACAAAAAAACAAGCACAAGTAAAATTAAAAATAAGAATTGACAGCAAAGAAGTTGAAACTACTTTTGTTTCTAAAGACGGACCGGTTGATGCAATTTTTTCAGCGATTAGTGAAGCTATTCCTCATGACGCAAGTCTTGAGCTTTATCAAGTACAAGCTGTAACTCAAGGCACAGATGCGCAAGCTATTGTGGTGGTGCGTTTAAAGCAAAATAATCGAATTTTTTCCGCTAGTGGCGCTGACACTGATGTGTTAGTTGCTTCGGCGGTAGCTTATATTAACTGTTTAGATAAATTAAAAAACAAAAAGGAGTAAAAATGTTTTCAAAATTTTTTTCGTTAACTTCAAAAGATATCGCTATTGATTTAGGTACGGCTAATACGCTAGTCTATGTTCGTGGACAGGGCGTGGTGTTAAACGAACCTTCAGTAGTTGCGGTATTAAGTGAAAATGGTAAAATGATAACCTGCGCTTTTGGCAACACTGCCAAGATGATGTTAGGAAGAACTCCGGCGAAAATCGAAGCGATTCGTCCATTAAAAGATGGTGTAATTGCTGATTTTAAAGTAGCTGCCGAAATGATTAAACATTTTATTCGCGAAGTAAATCAAACCAAGAGTTGGTTAGGTCCACTGGTAATTATTTGCGTTCCATCTGGATCAACTCCCGTGGAAAGAAGAGCTATTCAAGATGCCGCAGAAGGCGCTGGAGCCAATGAAGTATTTTTAATTGAAGAGCCGATGGCCGCCGCGATCGGTGCAAATTTGCCCGTCACCGAACCTACGGGATCAATGATTGTTGACATTGGTGGTGGCACTACCGAAGTCGGAATTTTGTCATTAGGTGGCATTGTTTATTCAAGATCAGTAAGGGTTGGTGGCGATAAAATGGATGAAGCAATTATTTCTTACATCAGACGTTATCAAAATTTATTGATTGGCGAATCAACGGCTGAAAGAATTAAAAAAACTATTGGCGCGGCATGTCCACCTGAAGATGGCGATGGAACTACAATTGAAGTTAAGGGTCGTGATTTATCAAACGGAATTCCTAAGGAAATGATTTTAACTGAAAGACAAATTTCTGAAAGTTTAATGGAGCCAGTCGAACATATTGTTGATGCCATTAAGGTTGCACTTGAATGTACACCTCCTGAATTATCATCGGATATTGTTGAGAGAGGAATTGTTTTATCTGGTGGCGGAGCATTATTGAAAAATTTAGATTTAGTAATTCGTCAAGCAACAGGCTTGCCAGTCTTTGTCGCTGAAGATCCTTTGCTTTGTGTAGTTAATGGTTGTGGAAAAGTTTTAGAAAATACTAAAATGTTTCGTGCAACTTTATTTAGACAAGATTAATTAAGAGTTATTTTCAATAAAATTATTTCTAACAAAATCAAGTCATGAAGCAATATTTAAATTTTGGTCATAAAAAATCTAATCTGAGTATTCAGCAAAGCTTCAATTTAGTTATTAAAAAAATTGAAGTTTTATTATTTAGTTTTTTATGCATAATTTGCATTATAGCTTCGAAAATAAGTCAAGATTTTTCTAAAGAAGTATCCTTTGTGTTTGTTGGTATTTCCACGCCAATTGTTGAAACAATCTCATTTCCATTTAATTCTACAATCGGTATTTTAACTGATTTTAGCGATTTAGTTAAGGCTAAAAAAGAGAATGTTATATTGAAAGCGGAGTTGCAGAAAATGCGCTCTTATTACATTTCAACGCTTAACACTTATCAAGAAAATAAAGATTTAAAACAAGCTTTAAATTTTGTAAAAGATAAATCAACTAACTATCGAGTTGCACAAGTAATTGGCTGGTCGCATCAATTATTTAATAATAATGTTATCATTGATGCTGGAACTAATCGTGGAATTCGAGAAGGTAATATAGTGGTTGGTGATATTGGGGTTGTAGGTAGAATAGAGCATGTTGAAAAATCAAGATCGCGTTTAATTTTAATCAATGATTCAACTTCGCGAATTCCGGTGATGATCTCCAATGCCAGAGTTCGCGGAATTTTGGTTGGCAATAATAGTAATTTGATGGAAATAATATATTCTTCAAAAGGCAAAGAAATTGAAGTTGGTGACATGGTTTACACTTCGGGAGATGGTGATACACTTCCCTCGGGATTATTTATCGGACGTATAAAAAAAGTAGAAAATAACGTTATTTTGGTGTCGATGGTTGAAGATATTGCAAATCTGAATTTTGTAACAATTATTGATTATTAACCAATATTAATCTTTATTGCTGAAAATTTTAGAAATATTATTTTTTGAGATTTTTTCACCATTTTCAATATAAAAAAAATTAATTTTTTTAATAACTGATTCAATCGCAAGGTAACTCCTTGTTGAATTAGAAATAATATCATCAATAATATCGCCAGAGAGCTTTATTTGCTGTTGACTAAGTTGATTAGAAATTAGTATTTTCATGGTTTCAATGCTGGGATTTTTTATTTCAGTTGCAAAGATATTTTTTAATCTCGAATTTAGATCTTTTAGACTAAATTTACGCTGATTATCATCGGCAAGAAGCAAAAAAACATGCGCTTCATTAGCGCTATTAATCAATGATAAAATTCTTTCTTCGTCAATAATTTGCGAGTAATCATCGACAATAAAAAATTTGTTATTGGTAAAAATATTAAGCGGATTATTATCGTTTAAAACTTCCTTATTAATAAATTCAGCATGATATTTTTTGGCAAAAATATTTAGTAAATGAGTTTTACCGCAATTCTTTTCACCCCTGATAATCATGATCGGGAACTGTGTTGAATTAAAATCATCTTGATTAAAAAATTTTTCTAAAAATTTATAAGCCGAAGAATTTTCGGGAGTCAAAATAAAATTTTTCTCTGTGAATTTTTCTTGATTTTGATTTGCGAAAGGGAAACTAAGTTGCACAATAAAGGTATTTTGTTTAATTTTGTTATTTTAAAAAATTATTTTTTCAAAAATTACATTTTTAATTGGAAATTATACCATTTTAACTTGAAAATTAGCTAATATAACAAAATTTTTTTGAGGAAAAAATTGTTAAAAATGAAGGCTGTATATCCATACAACCTGAGGCTTTTGACAATTTTTAACCAAAAA